>UMDL01030636.1_pt1 | contig 14956 bp, 2 predicted proteins | sample 1964481 | NCBI WGS metagenome assembly UMDL01 (sample SAMEA4835993, study PRJEB28245) | human gut metagenome | biome: gut microbiome; material: fecal sample | place: Denmark | collected 2008 | reverse complement strand
TTGGCCCCAGGGGTCATCCGCGCCTGGGTTTTCCAGCAATATTTTTTGTTGCGGGGGGGGGAGCAACGGGGCGGATTCTCGCGAAACCGCCCCGCTGAAAGAAAGGAAAAGTTGTTAAAGAAAAAGTTGTTATTTGCTAACTACGATTTTGCGCGTGCAGCTGAGCTGTGCGTGGGTTACGCGCACAAGACAGGTGCCGCGGGGCACGCCGTCGAGGTTCAGCACGGTGTGGCCGCTGCACTGCGGCTGATGGAGCAGCAGGCGGCCGTTGAGGTCGTAGAGGTCGATGGTGTATCCGTCGAGGTCAACATTGACGTTGAGCACTTCGCGCGCCGGCACGGGCCATACAGCCACTTTCTCGGCACTGATTTCGCCAACACCTACTTCCTGATCAATATGCACGGGGACAGCCACGTAGCGTGTGCGACCCTTCTGGGTCGCAGAGGCCAGCAGCCAGTGGTCGGAGTTGCGGTTGCCCGACACTTCCACCAGGCCGTTGTCTTTGAGTGCGAACTCGGCGGCAGGCTGCTGCAGAGCGAACGTCATGGTGCCGTTTTCGGCGCTCATGCCCAGCACATCGGGCAGCGACAGGCGGGCCGGTTTGCTGCCTAAGCCGCGCAGCTGTACGGTCTGACGGGCCATGGTATCGCGCACGCATCCGGCGCCGAGGTTGTCGATGCACACATACGACGGTGTAGTGCAGCCCTGGCTGTTCGACTTGGTGCCGCTGAAGGCGAACTTAATCGACACGAGCTTGCCCATATCGCTGAGGTCGAACCACTGCCAGCCGTCGATGTAGTAGCGGTCGCGGGCGTCGGCGCTGCGGTAGTCGGCCAGATAGATTTCCTTATCCACCGTGGAGTTGTCGGCGCGTGTGCCGGTCAGCGTCAGCTTGAACCAGTCGTCCTTGGCGAATCCGCCTGCCTGCGACGACATTCCGTCGCCGTTGAGCACTGCATCCTTCACCCAGGCGGTGTTTACCAGCGAGATACCGGGCACGGTGTCGCCCTCAGCGTTGCTGGTGAGCTTGACTACACAGGGACCCCAGTAGGCGTCACCGTAGATAACACCGTAATTGGCCGAGCGGTCGCCACCGCCTGCAACGTTATTGAACTGGTCGGTGAAGCCGGTATAGGCCGTTGACGTGCTGTTGGCATATCCGCACCAGGCCCATGAGTCGTAGTTCTTCAAGTAGTAGTTGGGGAACTCCCACGAGCCGGAGAAGAAGGATGAGCGACCGTTCTCCTCGCCGCTCCAGTGCGATTCCGGGGCGAGCTGCAGGTCGTCGAATGTGGCCGGATACATACCTCCGCTTACACGGATAACGGCCTTGTCGGAGTCCGTGTTTCCCCAGCCGTCGGTTACCTTCACGCTGTAGGCCATGGAGTGAGAGAGCGTGGTGCTGAGAGTGAGGTCATTGCCCAATACCTTGCCGCTCTGGTCGGTCCATTCCACCGTGTAAGGCCACACACCGCCCTGAGCGTAGGCCACGAGCTGCGCCTGAGAGCCTTCCGTGCCCTGTTGGGGAGCGAAACTGATGGCGGCGCCGAAGTCCTGCGGCTGACCGCTGAAGTCGTCTATGAGCACCGAGTCGGCGTTTTCAGTCTCGAAGCGGAGAACAGCGAGGCTGCCCATGTCGCGCAGACTGATATAGCGCCATTCGCCCGGAGCTATCGTCTTGCTGCCGAGTTGCTGTTGTGCTGCCGAGAGGCTTGTGAGCTTCACCGCCTGTTTGTTGCGCATATAGAAGCCGTCGAGCGTCAGAGCCGAGGCGTTGGTGGGTTTCACGGAAGCGAACTTGCCGCTCATCATTGCCACCTTGGCTGCCGGAGCCGTGCCGGGAGCGCCCGAGAGGGCTATCACCTTCCAGCCCGAGAAGTGCGCTGTGCCGTCGTCGAACATAGTGCCTTCCGGCTCAACCGTCTCGAACGTGGAGACGGCTGTGGGTGCATGTTTGGTGGTGAAGGGAGCCGACTCTATAACGCCGCTGTTCACGCCGCGGAAGTTGCGCAATACCACATAAGCCTTGTACTCATTGCCGGCAGAGAGCGAGTCTACCGTTACCTGCCCTTCACGGCCGGCACGCAGAGCCACTTTCCTGCCCAGGATGGTAACATCTTCCACATACGGAGTTTCCTCATAAACGGGCCATGCAATCACATACGCCTCGCAGCTGCGGTCGGCCTTGAGCTTCACGGTGGCCTGCGTGTCTGTGATGCCGCCTACCTGCGGATAGCCCTGAGCCATAGAGGCTGCGGCGCTGTTGGACGAGTATTCATACGCACCAATGGCACCGTTTGCCGTCTTACGTGCTGTGCCGTTGAGGTCGGCAGTGATGTAATCCACCGGAATGGCAATGCCGAAGCCGCCCGGCGAGTCGAGCTCGTTGATGCCGGGAGCTACAAAGGCCGCTTTCTCATTGATGGCGCCGGTCATGTTGATGGCGCTGCAGAAGTCGGCGAAGTTGTAGTCGTTGGCCTGAACGCCGCCCACAGTAGTGGTATCGGCCGAGAAGAGGGAGTTGTTGGCGAACACACCCTTCACCGCATAATCCGGTTTCTGGATGCGCAGAGCATAACCCTTCATCTCACACTGCAGAATGTTGTTACGCAGTGTGGAGCCGCTGAAAGGAGCATTGATGTAAATGCCCGAAGAAATAGCGCCACCCGTACCGCTGAGAACAACAGTGTTATACTGAATCTCCTTGGTCTGCTTGATGGTGTCGTTGTTGGCCACGTTGAGGCCGTACATCGTAGTGTTTGCCGAGCCTGTGATGCTGATGTCGTTGTTGTAGACACGCTGACGGCCGGCTTCCGGCGCATTGATATCGCGGAGATAGATGGCCGAGATGTTGCTGCGCGACGAGGGCGCGGTGATGGTGAACACATTGTCGGCGCACACCATGTTGCCGTTGGCGCGATAGATATCCATGCCGTTGAAGCTTGAACCCATCACGCTGCCGTCGTGCTGAACGGTGTTGCCCGTGATTGTTGCGTCATTCTCCCCGCTGATGTAGAGGCCCTTGGAGCCTTGGTTGACGAACGTGTTGCCTTTGATTACGGCGCCCTTTTCGCGAGGCAGCGACACGTTGGTTGTGCCGCCCACGGCAGCGCCTATGTAGCCGCCCTCGAGCAGACACCCCTCAATGGTCAGATTGTCGTTGTTGCAGTTGGCCACATCTTCGGCGTAGGTGCGGATGAGGTTGATGTCGTCGCTGTAAGACGTTGTGGTGGCTGCGTGGATATAGCAGTTGCGGATGGTGTCGTTGCAGCTCTGCCCCTTCACGAACACCACATAGTCGAACTTAACATTTTCGGTGGTAAAGGTGAGGTCTTCCACCGTGGCGTAGTCGATGCCGTTGAGGGTGAGCACGCCATACTGGTCGCGATAGTCGCGCGGCGAGTCGTATGACTCGTAGTTGATTACCACTTTGCTGCGGTCGCGACTTTGGCTGCGCAGCGTCAGCGTGTTCTTCGACGAGTTGCCGGGAATGGCGTCAATCTGCACCAGTTCGGTGTATTCGCCGTCTTCCACCTCGAGCACTACGGGACCGTCGATGCCTGTCTTCAGAGCCTCCATAGCGGCTTTGAAGGTGGCGAAATCGGCGTTCTCCGACTTGCCGATGACGAAGTTGCCGTGCTTGCCGCCTACCGTATAGGCAGAGGCAATGAGGCGGTTTGCAGGGGTGTAGTCATTGCCGCTTACGGTGATGCTGTTGAGCTGAGCGGTGAACTCCTCGCCACTTTCGGCGTCCGACTTAACATCGTAAGCCAGCCAGAAGTGGTAGATGCCGGGCAGTTTTATCTCCCTGTTGCCGGAGAAGCTGAGCGGGTTGCCCTGCGCCGTGGCGTAGAGGTCGTTGGTGGCGAAACCGGTGTTTGTGCCGGTGTAGTAGACAAGAGCTTTCTCCAGGCCTGCCAGAGTGGCGTCGGGAGCCGAGAAGCTGAGTTTGCTCACATCTATGCTGCCTTTGTCGCCGCCCACATACATGCTCACATGGAGCATGGCATTGTTCTCGCTGCCGCGCAGCAGCGACTGCGGAGCCACCGATTCCACTTTCACCGAATCCACGCTGAGGGGCTTCGGAGTGAAGGCAATCACCTCAATGGCCCAGCCGTCGTTTATATTGTTCTTCGACGGGTTGAAGAGCACTGTCAGGGCGCCGTTGTCGGCCGTCGACATAACGTCGGGAATGTTCGACTTGCTGCTGTAGAGGCGCACGAGGCGGTCGGCGGTAGCTGTCGAAGCGCCGTTGTAGACGTCGAAATCGTCGTTTACGTTGGTGTAGAAGCTGCGGAAACGGAACTTCAGAATCTGGCCTTCGGCGGGCATGAACGTAACCTTGCCCTTGTGGGCGGTGGTGTATTTGCCGTCGGGACCGCCGTCGTCGTAGAAGAGCATGGTGCCCGTAACGTTCACCACATCGTCGTTGCCCCGGAAGAAGTAGATGTTTTTGGTCAGCGACTGACCTTCGGGGTCTGCGTTGGTGATGGCCGGGGTCTGCGAGCCAATCTTCACCTCTGTCAGAGAGGCGTCAACGGGCAGGTCGGCAGCCAGAGAGCCTACCATGTCGTAAGCCACCCAGAAATAGCTGTCGCGTTCGGGCAGCGTGTCGGCAACGGCGAGCGTCAGGGTCGACGTCTCAGCGCCGGCGGCTATGGTGTCGGTGGCAAGGAGAGTGGCAGCTGAGGCGCTGAAGGTGTTGTCGGCACCGGTGGCGTAGAGCTTGACAACCTTCACAATGTTGCCGCAGCCTTTCAGATTCACTTTCACGCTGTTGAGCGCCAGGGGGTTCTTGTCGCCTTCGGTGACCACCTTGAAGCCCACAACCGGCACATCGGTCTGTGCGGCCATGACGTCTGTTTCGGGTGCCTGGAAGCCTTCCACGCTCTTGATGACCATGGGCTGCGACTTATACAGGTTTACATTGGCCTCAAAGCCATTGGAAGAGTTAGTGCCGCGCACGCCGTTGGGATAGAAACGCACGGTGAGGGCGCCGCTTGCCGTGGTGCCGCGCAGAGGCGAGGCAGGCAGGGTGTTGTTGTTGCTCTTCGTTACGTCGTAGAGCACGCGGCCGCCGGTGCCTTCGCCGTCATAGACAGTCAGCGCGGGATGAGGGGAGCCGGAATAGGGGTAATAGAGGTAGATTTTGGTGAAGTCGAGTTCTGTTACATAGCCCTCTTTGCCCGGCTTGAACACGGTAATCTGTTCGCCGGTGGCGTCGTAGCCGTAGTAGGAATACTCCGACGGCGAGTTCTTGAACTGCCAGGGTCCGTGTACTGTGTAGGTGTGTGTGCCCTCTTTGCTGAGAGCCACATTCTGCACTTTGGCAAAAGCACTGTTCGGGCCGAAGGTTTTGGTTGCACCGTTCACGGTAACCGACTCGGCGCTCACGCTGATGGAATCGCCGGTATTGGCCAGCGGATTCATGGTCAGGTCGAGGCGGAAGACGTTGTTGCCCTGTCGCAGGCTGACGGGGGTTGCCGGGGTTACGGTAACGGTGTTGCCTTTCACCTCCGTCTCGCCCATGGCTGTGGTGCCGTAATAGACGGTGGCCTTGGCAGCAAGGTTCTCTGTGCCTTCTATGGAGAAGGTGAAAGCCTCGGCTTTGGCGGCTGGCTCGGAGTTGACGGTGTGGAGCGTCATGTTGAGGAAGGCAGCCTGCTCTGCGGCCGACACGGTTTCGAGTGTCGTGGCCTCAGCGCTTACGGTGTCTACGCTCATGGGCTGAGGGGTAAAGAGGCTTACCAGCGCTTCAAAGCCCTGTGTGGGATAACCGGTCTTCGACGCAAAGGTTACTGTCAGGGCGCCGTCTGCAGCCGTTGAGAGCACCTCAACTGGGTCGTTCTCTATAACGGTAGCAAGGAGGCACGAATCAACGGCCTCGGTGCCTTTATACACCTTTATGACGTCGTTGTTGCCGACGCTCACGGCCGAGGAGTTGTTGAACAGGTCGAGATTGGTGAAACTGATGCTCACCTTCTTGCCCTGCACGCCGGGACGGAACACTGTGGTACCGGTGAAGTTCTCGGAGTATTTGCCCGTGGGGCCGCCGTCGTCGTAGAAGTTTATGGGCAGCTCCGTAACGGTGTATTCGGCTTTTCCTTTGGGCATGAAAATCATGTTGGCCACGGACAATTCTCCTTCCGGTGTCAGGGGCTTCGAGATGCGAGCTGTGTCGCTTACAATGGCCGAAGTGGCGCTCACCTTAAGGGTGTTACCCGGGGTGGCGTCGGACTTGGCATCGGCCACGAGCCAGAAATAGTTTTGGCCCCCTTTCAGCACTGCGGTGTCCTTGAAGGTCAGGGTGGCGCCGGGGGTGGCTATAGCCTGTCCGAACGGCTTGGCGGCGCTCAGGGCGTTGGCTGTGCCGTAGAGACAGCGCACATTCTCTAAATTGCCTGCCGTGAGGGCGGTGCCGCTCAGGCTGAAGCCTAAGGAGGTGGCGCTCAGGGGGTTCATTGAGCCGTTGGTGGTCATGTCAAGCTGCAGCAGTGCACAGTCTTTGACGCCGGGATAGAAATACCCCTCGGGGGTGCCGTAAGATAATATGCCTTGCCACTGCATCTGCGTGGGAGGCGCCGTGGAGAGCTTTGCCTCCCAGCCGTTGCCCTTCTCGCTGTAACTCGGGGCGTAATACAGCACCTCGATGACGCCGGTGTTGGCGGTGTAGGTGAAGGTGGCGCCGTTGGTCAGGTCGGCTTTGTAGCCCTCGGGCACGGGCTTCTTCCAGCCTCCCGACGAGGGATAGCCGCTCGACCCTTCATAGATATAAAGGTGCGAGTCTGCTTGCGTGAAATTCACAGGAGCTGTGAACTCAATGGTCAGGGGGTCGCCTTCGGTTTTCGACTTGAACGTTACGAAGCCTGTCTGGGCATGCTGCACCGTTCCCGTCGGCCCTCCCTTGTCATAGAACAGCAGACTGCCGTCTACGGTCTGTTCGCCGTTGGAGCCGTCCTTGGTGCCCATGTTGTAGACCGGTGTCTCGGCATGGAGCATCCCGCCGACGGTGGCGAGCAGGAAAACAAGAAAGATGTAAATTCTTTTCATGTTGGTTAGTAAAAGGTTAATTAACTCTATTTTTTGAAAACTTTTTTCACAAAGTGCGAATGGCCGGTGTCAATTGTCAGTATATAGCATCCGGCCGGCAGGGTTGCCGTGTCGAACTCTATCCGACCGTCGGCGGAGGCCGAGTATCGGGTCTGTCGTCCGCTGAGGTCGTAGAGGGCGCCTCTCAGCCGTCCGTTGCCACAGGTAATGGTGAGGCGATCGGTGAAGGGCAACGGCGCTATCACAGGCTCTTCGGCGCTGATGTCTCCCACTCCTTGGTTGCTGTCCACAAACACGGGTATGCGGGCAAACTCGCGGCGCCCTTTCTGCGAGGCCATCACAATCACGCTGAAGGAGCTCCCCTCTTCCCGGTCGGTATGGAACAGGCTCCCCTCCATGCGGCTGTGGGCATCGCCGTTCAGCAACGCGTAACTTATCGGAGCTGTCTCCGGGTCGAAGCTGAACAGATGTGCCACATCCGCCGGAGCATCTTTTATCCGCAGCGTGTCGCAACTGAAAGCGGGACAGGAAGCGCCCACTCCGTCGAAGCAGAAATAGGCGGGAGTGGTCATGCCCATTCCGTTCTTCTTGGTGCTTTCAAGTTTGAAGACCAGCTTGTGCATCGGGCCGAGATGACTCAAATCGAACCATTGCCAGGTGTCGAGGTGATAATGAGCCCTCACATCCTCATGGCGGTAGTCGGCCAGATAGATGGTGTCGGAGGCGCCGGAGCCGTTTGCGCGGGTGGCTGTTATGATGAGGCGCAGATAATCGCCCTGCGCGAAGCCGCCGCCGTAATAGCTCATGCCGTCGCCATAGAGAATGGCGTCGCGCACCCAGGCGCTATTGGTCAGGTAAATGCCTTCGGGCTTCTCATCGCCCTCTCCAAGGGTAAAGGCCGACTCGCCATAGTAGCTGTCTACATAGCCTATGCCGAAGGCCGGTGTGCCCTGTGCGCCGCCTCCGCAGGCGCTGTTGAACTGGTCATCGAGGGTTATGTAATAGTTGTTTTGCGACGATGAGGCGGCGAATTTGGCCCATGAATGCCATTTCTTGAAATAGCGGTTGGGCAGCAGACATGAGCCGCTGGCAAAGGTCGTTTCGGTGTCGATGGTCAGGGTGGTGTCGCCCTTCCATACATCGCCGGCGGGGAGATTCATATCTTCAAAATGGGCAATGCGGAAATCGCCGCGTGCTATGGCGTTCACATACAGGGTGTCGGCCTGCAGGTGAGCATCGGTGGCTATGAAGGCATACCGGCCCGAGGCCAACGGCAGGGTGGCCGTTGCTGTGGTGGAGCCCACAGTGCCCGCAGGGGTAATCCAGCGCAGCGAATAGGGGATGGCGCCGCCTGCCACGGTGGCCGTCAGCTTCACCTCCTGCCCGGCTTCCCCTTCTACTTTCGAGGGGCCGCTGAGGGTGAGTCTGTTCGGCTGTCCGCCAAAGTCATCTATAAAGAAGGTGATGCCGGGAGCTAACGCAAACCTCAGCTCGCTCCAGCTGCCGAGGTCGCGGAGGCTGACGTATACCCAGCCTGATGCCGGTATCTGTTTTTCTGTTACGGTGCCGTCGGGCTTCAGGGCCTTTACGGCAAAGGGTGCGGAGGCATAGACGAAGAAGCCGTCGGCAGTGATGACCGCTGCGTTTGCCGGGGTTATCCGTGCTTCGCTGCCCGTGTTGGTGGCAACGCGCTGTGCAGGTGCCGCGCCGGGAGCGCCGGGACGGTGTTCCACCCTGAAGCCGCTGAAGAGGAATGAGCCGTCGGCAAACAGGGTGTCGGCAGTGGTTATCCGCTCAAAGGTGGCGGCTTCGGGACGTGGCTGCAACGGCGTAAAGGCGTCGCTGCCGGTTACGCGCCCCTCTACGCCGCTGACGTTGGCAAGGAGGCACCACACGCGATATTGGTCGCCGTTGGCGGCACACTCCAGCCGCTGCGTAACTTCCATATATGACCTCAGGGGCACAATGGTGTCGGGATTATTGAAATCGGCCGACGTCGGTGCCGGCTCTGCTGCTTTTCTGATTATCAGTCCGGCGTTGGCGGCCACGTTGGCTTTCAAGGTTACGTCTACGCCGGCGGGTTCGTTGCAGCTCACAGCCGGATAACCGGCTATCAACTCCGGCGCGGTTTCGGGCGAGGCAAACTCGGCGGCGCCTATGGTAACGCCGGTGGCAGGTCGCTCTCTGCCGGCAATATCTTTTGCGGCATAGCTCAGGTGGATGCCGCTGCGCAGATTCCCGACTTCTTTCAGCTCAAATCTGTCGGCAAGGTACAGCGCCTTCTCGTTCACATCGCCCTGAGCGCCTGTGGCAGCCGACCACTGCGAGGGGGCGAGGATGCTGCCGTTGAGGGCATAGTGGGTTGTGGCGCCCCACACGGCGTTGTGGGTGAAGGTGTTGCCCTTCGGTGTGTTGACGCTCAGGGCGGCTCCCGAGCCGGTATTCTGCAGTATATTGTCGGCAAATTCACATTCGCTGCAGTCTGTTGTCAGCAGAGCGTTCACGGCAGCGCCGCCGTCAGCCACAACGCTGTTGGCGCCCGTCTTGCCGCCGCTGCAGCGTGTCATACTGATGCCGTTGCCGTTTCGGGTCTGCACTTCGTTGTTCACAATCATGAAATTGCGGGTGTCTGTGAGCGTCAGGGCGGCTCTATTGCCGCGGAAGCTGCATCCCTCAACGGTGATGTTGTTTGCCGAGTCTATGGCCAACAGAGCCTGCGCGTTGTCGGGCGCTGTGGTGAAGTCGAGGTTCCGCAGGGTCAGATATCCGGCGCCATGAAGCAGCATCACAGCGGTAGTGGTGTCGGGGCGGGCGGTGAGTTCTGTTGCGGCGAAAACCACCTTTCCGCGGGCTCCCTCGGCCGGCTGCACAGTGATACGGTTGCGTTCTCCGGCACCGGGCATCGGGGTCCATATTATCTGTTCGCTGTATTCACCGGGCAACACGGCTATGTCCACGGGGCCGTCAACGCCATGTTTGGTCAGGTCATCCACCAGGTCTTTGAAGCTGTGGTAATCGGCTTTGGCGCTGTTGCCCAATGTGAAGTTGCCGCGGATGCCTCTGCCGGTCTGCACCAGGACTTCGTCGCTGCGGTGTGCCGTTATGCCGTTGATGCCCTGCAGCAGCAGTCGGATGTGCGAGCCTACCGGGGCGTCGGGGTTTATGTCGGCGGCAAGCCACAGTATATGGCTGCCGGGTTCGGTAATCGTCGCTCCGCAGCCGGCCAACCCTTCCAACGTAGGCGAGCTGGCGAGGCGGCGCAGATTTTCGGGCTTCTCATTGCTGCCTGAGGTGAAGAGATGCCATTGTTCGGCCACTCCGGCGTCGCTCAGCGACGTGTCTGTCTGCAGGTCCGAAAGGGTAATCTTTCCGGCCGACCCTTTGGTGGCTATATCCACTCGCAGCAACAGATTATCCTGCGAGCCCCGGTAAATGAATTTTTCGGCGGTGGCTTTGGTGTCGATTTGGGTTATTGTGAGTGGCTCGGCGTCAACGGCCTCCACGAGTATTACCCATCCGTTGCCTGTGCGCCTCGGCGAGAAGTTCACCGTGAGAGCGCCGTCGGCGGCGGTGGAGGTGATGGGGGCCACGTCGGTCATCTTGCCCCATAGCAACGCGGCACGCTGTCCCTTGGTGCCTTCGCCGTGATAGACGTAAAGGTTATCGTTGGGGTTCAGGTCTATGGTGCGGAAGGTGAAGCGTATTTTCTTGCCCTGAGGCGCCCGGAAAATCATTGTGCCCTTGGCTTCGGCATTATACTGTCCGTCGGCGCCGCCGTTGTCGTAGAAGAGCAACGCATCGGCTATATCCACCATGTTGTCGCCATCTTTAAACAGGAGTATGCGCTGAATCTCGCGGTCTCCCTCGGGGTCGGGTGTGGTGAACGTGGGCAACGGGCAGCCTGTGGAGAGGCTCGTCAGCGCCGCATCAACGGTGTCGCCGCCGCGTGCCGAGGCTTTGACGTCGCACGTTATCCAGAAATAGGCGGAATGGGCGCTCAGGGTGTCGGGGGCAACGGGTATGTTAATCTCCTGCTCATTCACTTTGACGGCAATCTTGCCGAGCTGCACGCGTGCCGAGGAGCTGAAATCTGCATCTGCACCGGTGGTGAAGAGGGCCACGGAGTCGATGTTTGCGGCCGAATTTTTCAGATTTACTCCCACGGATGTCAACACAGGCGGCGCGATATTCCCTTCTGTCAGTATGTTGATGCCCAACAGGGGTTCATTTTTGCTGCCGGGCGCCACGGCCTGCTCTGTGGGGGTAAAGGCCGACACTTTCTGCACCGTAACGGGGTTGTTGCTTACGGCCCATACGGAGGCATGGAAGCCGCTGCCTGTTTCGCCCCGGGTGCCCATGGGGTTAAAGCGCACTGTGATGTAGCCGCCGGCGTTGGTGGCCTGAATCATGTCGCGGGGCCAGTCGGCGGCGCTCTCTTTGCTTACTTTCCATATCAGCGGCGACTCGGGCGAGGGGCCGTCGAAAATTTCAAATGTCGGACCCACTATCGACGACACTTTGGGCCATGTTAGGAGAAAGTCAGTGAGCCGCACAGCCACCTTTGCGCCTTTGACAGCCGGCCGGAAGGTAACGGTCTGGTCGCCGGCATCGCCGCTGTAACCTGAATCGAACATGGCCGATTCGGGTTTGCTGGTGTAGGTCCAGTCTGTCCCTACGGTGATTGTTTCCCAGCCATAATCCGACTGCCACAGGTTCTCCACTTCGCGGCTGAAGGAGGCCGCTGCGGGCAGCGGCAGCTCTTTGCCGGCTTTGACGCCGGTAAGGGTGCAGCCCACGCTCTCGCCTTTGCCGGCGTAGGGGGTCAGGTTGAACGCCACGGTGAAGTAATTCCTCCCCTCCATAAGGCGGAAGGAGGCGTTGGGGATGATATGGAAGAGGCCGTCGGCGCCGCGCTCTGCCTCTCCTATTTTCTGTCCCGACTGCAGTTTGTCATCGCGGAAATAGGCATACAGGGTGGCGGCATCTACCCTGCTGTCGGCGCCAAAGGCTTTCACGCGCACTTCATCGACGCCCAAGGCCGGTTCCGACTCAGAGGTATAGATGCAAAACTGCAGTATCTCGTTGTTGTTCGACCCGGCGTTCAGGGGCTTTGTCGTGCAGGAGGCCACGCTGAGGGAATCGGCCCTCATAGGCTCCGGGGTAAAGGCGCTCACCAGGGCTTCAAACCCCTCTTCGGGCAGATAATAGACGCTCTCAAAGGTCATGGTCAGAGCCTTGTACGGTGCCGACACTATAAGGGGTGTGTTGTCGGTTATTTCCTCGAGCAGGGAGTCGGGGTCTGCGCTCAGGCCTGCATAAATCTTCACCACATCGTTGCGCCCGGTGCTGACGGGCACTTTGCCGGTATAAAACCGGGGTCGGTATAAGTTGAGGCGGATGCGCTCGCCGGGGTTTGCGGGCACAAAGATTGCGGTACCTGAAAAGCCTTTTGAGTTGCGGTTGTCGGGACCGCCGTCGTCATAGAAGGGCCATGCCCGCTCGCCTATGCGGTAAGTGTGGGTGCCGGGCTGCATCAGCAGCATATTCCGGATGGTGTATGTCTGCGGCGGCGACACGGGTTCGGAAAGCCGCTCTGTGCCCTGTATCATCACCGAGCTCAACAGGGCGTCTATGGTATGCTCGGGTGTGGCAAGGTCTGAGACGTCGGCATACAGCACGAAATAATTGGCGCCTCCCTGCAGGGTTATATCGTCGGTGAATACCAGGTTGCGACCCTGTTGGCGCAGCGGCATTGAGGTCTGTGAGGGGGTGTAGGCCGTGGGGCGCGAGGTGCCGGTATAGCAGCAGCGCAGATTCGTTAAATCGGCCGGGTCAACACCGTCGGGCAGACTGAAGGTCAGCGCCGAGAGGGTAAGCGGATTCAGGGCGCCGTCGGTGCGTATGCAAGCGCTGATGAGGGGTATATTCTGCCGGGCCAGATAAACCGTGGAGTCAAAATCCTGCAATGCGCTGATGGAGCTTATCTGCATCTCCTCGCCTGCCGACGTTGTCAGCGTGGCGCACCATCCGTCGCCTGTCTCGTTGTAGTCGGGCGAGTAATATAGCACTGAGCACTCACCGGAGGCGAACTCAAGGCTCACGGTGGAGCCGCTCACCAAATCGGCTCTCCAGCCGGCCGGCACATCCTTCTTCCATCCGGCGGGGTCGCCCGTGGCGCCGTTGGCATATTTGCAGTCGCCATCGTAGATATACAGATGGGTGGCCGAGTTGGAGAACTTCACCGGTTGGGTGAAGGTGATGGTGAGTTTGTCGCCGGCGTTGGCGGCCTTGAACTTGGTATATCCGGTAATTGCGGTTTTTGTCTGCCTGTCGGGTCCGCCGTAGTCATAAAACAGCAGTTGGCCGTCTACCTTCTTGGTGCCCTGATACCCGTCCATGGCGGGCATCCAATATGACGATGACGAGTTCTGTGCGGCAATGCCTGAAGCAATTGCCACCAACAATAAAAATGTTAAAATCGGTCTTTTCAGACGGATGATGCTTGTCATTCCTGCGGCTGTTTAATGCGGCTGTTGAGTTTACGGTGTTTCAAACACATCAGCCGCAAGCGAGCAGGCACTGCATCTTTTTGCGAAGAAGAAACAACAACAGGGCCGCAGGAAAGCTACGACACACAGACACGGGATGTTGCTTCTGAGAATAATATGTAAATCTGCCCCGGGCTACCGCAGACTGAAGCCACAACCCGTCTGCCGCAGCTTGTCATATCCGACAACGGAACATCAGACGGCCGCATCATTGCCCTACTCTCCCGAAGGCTGACACGGAGGCGTCATGGCAGGTCTTCTGGCTTGTCCCTCTTATCTTCCGGCCTTCCCATGGCGGTAGCTGCCACAGTGGCTTTTGCGGAAGCGATGTCGGCGGACTCACAGCAGCGGGTACTGCAGCCGATTCTCACGGCTTTCCCTTTTCAACAGTTTGTCAACATTCTGACGCGCTGTACCATTCGCGCTGCAAAGTTAACTAATTTTTTCAATCCCACAAAATCCGCATCCGCCTCTACCCTATTTTTTTCGATAACCGCAGGCGGCAGGGCGGCTTCGGCAGCAAAAAACTGCGCCGGCAAAAACACCGGCGCAGCTCTGTATGCGCGAAACTTAATCTTATGATGAGTGCGGGGTTATTCCACTGTCCAGGTCTCGTGTGTGGCCAGAATCATGGAACGCAGGTCGGTGTAGGCGCGGCGGGCGCGAACCTCTTCCACCTGCTCTGCCACGGCTGTCTCGTAGCTGGGAGCCTCCACGTCGCGGATAACGCCGATGGCTAACGGCAGGGTGTGGCCGTCCATCATGGCAAGCTGCTGATGCAGGAAGTTCTGCGGCGTATGGGCGTCATGCACCAGGACGTCGTCGATGGTGTAGCCGTCTTCGCCAACCGTAACGGCTTTCAGGCCGAAGCCATCCTGCACAAGACCCTTCTCCATGTTCTTGCCGAAGAGCATCTTCTCGCCCTGACGCAGACGGATGATATGGTCGTCGCGTTTGTCTTTGTCGGTAATGTAAGAGTGGATGCCGTTGTTGAAGATGACACAGTTCTGCAGAATCTCCACCACAGAGGCGCCTTTGTGGCGAGCGGCGGCGGTCATCACAGCCTGCGTGTCGGCCAGGAAGACGTCAACGCTGCGGGCAAAGAAGGTGCCGCGGGCGCCGAACACGAGCTCGGCGGGGATGAACGGGTCTTCGGTGGTGCCGTAGGGCGACGATTTGGTAACGGCGCCGCGGTCGGACGTGGGTGAATACTGACCCTTGGTGAGGCCGTAGATTTTATTGTTGAAGAGGATGATGTTGAGGTCGATGTTGCGGCGCACGGCGTGGATGAAGTGGTTGCCGCCGATGGCCAGACCGTCGCCGTCGCCCGAAATCTGCCATACGGTGAGGTCGGGGCG
>UMDL01037985.1_pt1 | contig 15099 bp, 9 predicted proteins | sample 1964481 | NCBI WGS metagenome assembly UMDL01 (sample SAMEA4835993, study PRJEB28245) | human gut metagenome | biome: gut microbiome; material: fecal sample | place: Denmark | collected 2008 | reverse complement strand
TATATACAGCAGATGATATTATCGCTTCTTTTCAAAGCAATACAGAGGGACAGTCGCTTTTCAACTTCATGCAAGGCATCATAGCCCGTCTAAAACAGATGGGCAAGATACGCACGGCTGAAAATTATTCCTGCACTCTGAAAAGTTTCATGCAGTTCAGAGGGGACATGGATATTCTGCTGTCCGAAATTGATTCGGATTTGATGCAGCTTTATGAAGCCTACCTTCATGGGAAAGGAGCCGTACGGAATACCAGTTCATTCTACATGCGTATCCTTCGGGCGGTATATAACCGTGCCTTGGAAAAGGAACTGATGGAACAGCGCAATCCTTTCAGGCATGTCTATACTGGAGTGGACAAGACCGTCAAGCGTGCCGTTCCCTTATCCGCCATCAAGCGTATGAAGAATCTGGATCTGCCCTTACAGTCTAATCTGGAATTTGCAAGGGACATGTTCCTGTTCAGCTTCTATACCCGTGGCATGTCGTTCATAGATATGGCTCACCTGAAAAAGAAAGATCTTCAAAACGGATTCTTATCATATCGCAGACGAAAGACCGGGCAGCAGCTGGTCATCAAGTGGGAAAAATGCATGCAGGAGATTGTCGGCAAATACCCGGAAGACAGCCTCAGTCCTTATCTTTTGCCGGTATTGAAATATCCTTTTAAGGATACGCACAAGCATTACAGGAATGTCATGTCCGGAATAAACCGAAACCTGAAAGAAATAGCCAGACTGGCCGATATATCAGTTCCTCTTAGCATGTACTGTGCCCGTCATTCATGGGCAAGCGCAGCCAAAGGCAAGAACATTCCGATTTCGGTTATCAGTGAAGGAATGGGACATGACTCCGAGGCGACCACACAAATTTATCTGGCTTCATTGGACAATTCCGTAGTGGACAAAGCTAACGCACAGATATTAAATGATTTGTAGAACCATATGAAGTGTTTAGTAAAACAATCACATTCTACGTAAGAGAGACATAATTTACTGCGAAATTACTCAAAATATAGCAACTGTTACTATTTAAGAGCCAATAAAAGCATATTGCAATGTTCAAAAACATAGAATTGTTTATCAGATTTGAGTTTTGAGACTTAAATAACAGCTGATAACTAGGATATTCCATCTGTCATACTACCTCTTACGTAGAGGGATTTAGTAAGATGGAATATGAATCAGATAAAGTCTAAAGAAAGAGTAGCACAACGAGGTGAAGTATTCACAGCAGAGCGTGAGGTAAACGCGATGTTGGATCTTGTAAAAAATGAGTGCTTGAGACCGGATTCCCGATTTCTGGAACCAGCTTGCGGTGACGGGAATTTCCTTTCTGCCATACTCAGACGTAAACTCGCAGAATTAAGAAGAAAATATAAGAAGAGCCCTCGTGATTATGAGAGACAAGCAATAGTGGCAATAGGAAGTTTATATGGAATAGACATAATGGACGATAATGTTTTGGCATGTCGAAAACGTCTTTTTTCCATCTGGGATGAAGAATATACAGCCCTTTGCAAAACAGAATCTTCGGATGACACTCGTCAGGCTGCAAAATTTATTATCAGTCGTAATATCATTAACGGAAATGCACTGACTTTAATGTGTGTTGATAATGAAGGCAATGACACATCTGTTCCTATAGTGTTCTCTGAATGGACCCTTATAGGTAATACTCAAATGCAGCGTTCCGATTACACAATGTCAAGTCTTCTTGGTAAAGAAAGTAATCTTTTTTCCTTAGCTGATGAGCAGCAGGAAGGCGGAATATTTTTAAGGAGATATATTACTCACTATAAAAAGGTTCAGGATTATGGAGAATAGTTTGTTTCAAAATGCCTATAATCCAGATGTACTATCGTGTATAGCAAATCTTAGCAATGATGAGGTCTTTACTCCTCCGGAATTGGCTAACAAGATTATCGATATGCTGCCACAAGAGTTATTTGAAAATCCCGATACGACATTTCTTGATCCCTGTTGCAAAAGCGGTGTGTTTTTACGGGAAATAGCAAAAAGACTGATAAAAGGGCTTGAAAAACAAATTCCTGATCTTGAAAAACGTATAGAGCACATATTTTCAAAGCAACTCTTTGGTATTGCTATTACAGAACTCACGAGTTTACTTTCTCGTCGAAGCGTTTATTGTAGTAAATATCCGAGTGGAGAGTTTTCTGTATATCAGTTTCCTGAAGAAAAACCTCAAGGAAATATAATTTTCCAACGTATTAAACATACCTGGAAAGATGGCAAATGTATCTATTGCGGGGCTTCGCAAAATGAATATGATCGTGGAACAGAACTTGAAAACCACGCTTATCAATTTATCCACAACTTAGATGTAAATAAAGTATTCAATATGAAATTTGACGTGATTATAGGCAATCCCCCTTATCAAATGAGTGATGGAGGCGGGACAGGTTCAAGTGCTATGCCAATATATCATAAGTTTATAATTAATGCCAAAAAACTAAAGCCTCGTTATTTAACAATGATTGTACCTTCCAGATGGTTTACAGGGGGAAAAGGTTTGGATGAATTTAGAGATGAAATGCTTCATGATGAGCATATCAGAGAAATACATGATTTTGGAAATGCAAATGATTGTTTTCCTGGTGTTTCCATTGAAGGAGGCGTGTGCTACTTCTTATGGGACCGAGATCAAAAAGGATTATGTAAGGTTTATTCCCATTCACAAAACCAAATTACAGCCATATCAGAACGCCCTCTTCTGGAAAAAGGTGCAGATGTATTTATCAGGTATAATGAAGTAATTTCAATTATTCGAAAAGTTGCATCTTTCAATGAAGAAAGTTTTTCTCAACTTGTTAGTCCAAGAAATCCGTATTATTTCCGATCTCCATTTGTTGAAAGTAAAAAAGCTATCAACACATGCAAAGTTTTTGGAGTAGAAGGTGGAAAAAGACAATATAAGAATATTGATAAATCATTTATTGGAAGAAACAAAGATGAACTAGATAAATATAAGATATTTATCTCTAAAGCAGACGGAGCAGCAGGACAAATAGGTTATCCCGTTCCAGCCAGAATATTAGGAAAGTCTGAAATCGCAGGTAAAAATACTGCTTGTACAGAAACATTTTTGAGAATTGGTCCATTTGACAGTGAACAAGAGTGTAAGAATGTAAAGTCATATATAGAAACAAAATTTTTCAGATGTCTTGTTGGCGCTAGAAAAAATAAAAATATGACTCAAAGTACATACTCTTTTGTCCCTATTCAAGATTTCTCAAAATCTTGGACTGATAAGGAACTTTACGAGAAATACAATCTAACCCAAAATGAAATTGATTTTATTGAATCAATGATTACATCAATGGAGTAAAGAGTAAATTATGGAGCATAACTTCTTCCCTCAACGACCTGCTGTTACTCCGACAATATATGCCTATAGATTGCCTGGAGTAGATTCACACAAAGGATATTTGAAAATCGGCTATACTGATCGTAGTGCTAAAGAACGTATTGAGGAACAGCTGCACACGAGTAAAATCAAGTATGAGATTGTATTAGTGGAGTCAGCAATGGCTAATGACGGTTCTTGTTTTACAGATAAAGATATACACAAGATTCTTGAAAGCAAAGGTTGTCGTCGACTGAATCCTCTTGACAAAACCGATGAGTGGTTCAAATGTTCAGTATCTGATATTGAAACAGCTATATTATCCCTTCGTACAGGTTTAGACAATGTTGAGAATAGAACACAGAATTTCACGATGCGTCCCGAACAGTTTAGTGCTGTAGAGAAGACAAAAAAATATTTTGATCAGGCACTCAAAGAAGAACCTGATCGCACCCCAAAGTTCTTGTGGAATGCAAAAATGCGTTTCGGGAAAACATTTGCCAGTTATCAGCTGGCAAAGAAAATGGGCTTGTCGCGGATTTTAATCCTTACATTCAAACCTGCTGTAGAATCGGCTTGGAGAGAAGACCTTGTATCTCATATCGATTTTGAAGGATGGCAGTACATATCCAATAAAGATGCCCGAAACAATAACCTGAATATTGACCAAGAGTTTAATCGTGCGGATAAATCAAGACCTATTGTTGTTTTTGGTTCGTTTCAAGATTTGCTTGGCACAAACGAAAATGGAGGTATAAAAACCAAGAATGAGTTTATCCATTTGACAAATTGGGATTTGGTAATATTTGACGAATATCACTTCGGAGCCTGGAAAGAGAAAGCAAAGGAATTGTTTGAAAAGGAAGATGAAGAAAATGAGGTCGATTTTGATGCGGAAAAATATCAGAAAGATGAAGCGAGCAATGCCATCAATGAAACATGGCTTCCTATTTCAACACAATATTATCTGTTTCTCTCAGGAACACCATTTAGAGCCATCAATACCGGAGAATTTATAGAGGAACAGATCTTTAACTGGACTTATTCTGATGAACAGCGAGCCAAAACGGAATGGAAAGGTAGTGGTAATCCATATCTGGCCCTACCACGAATGGTAATGCTTACTTACCGTATGCCTGATGAAATACAGGAAGTAGCAAAGCAAGGTGAGTTTGATGAGTTTGATTTGAATGTGTTTTTCGCAGCAGAAGGCAAAGGGGCAAATGCCAGATTCAAATATGAGAACGAGGTACAGAAATGGCTGAATCTTATTCGTGGCTCATACCTCCCGGCTAGTATAGATGATATGAAGTTAGGACAGGATAAACGTCCTCCAATGCCATTCAGCGATACTCGATTACTCAATGTGCTTTCTCATACACTTTGGTTTTTGCCAAATGTCGCATCTTGTTTTGCTATGGCAAATCTGCTTGCTCAACGACAAAACAAATTTTACCACGATTACAAAGTGATAGTATGTGCTGGAACTGCAGCTGGTATTGGTTTGGATGCTTTATATCCAGTTTTGGTAAATATGGGGGATCCTCTTACAACAAAGACAATAACACTGACTTGTGGCAAGCTGACAACAGGTGTTACGGTGAAGCCTTGGACTGGGATATTCATGCTCCGTAATTTGAAAAGTCCGGAAACATATTTTCAGGCAGCATTCAGAGTTCAAAGTCCATGGGAAGTAAAGGATGAGGATGGAAGACGTATCATAATGAAAAATGAATGCTATGTTTTTGGTTTCGCCCTTGACAGAGCCTTGCGACAAATATCCGATTACAGTTGCAGACTGGATATCAATGAATCCAACCCAGAAGCGAAAGTCGGTGATTTCATAAAATTTCTTCCTGTGCTGGCTTATGATGGAAGCAGCATGAAGGAAGTTGATGCACAAGACATTTTGGATATCGCTTTGGCAGGAACTTCGGCTACGCTATTGGCAAAACGGTGGGAATCAGCCCTACTTGTAAATGTAGATAATGATACACTGAAACGTTTGCTTGCGAGTCCTGAAGCCATGAAAGCCTTAATGAATATAGAAGGGTTCCGTAACCTGAACAATGACCTTACTACCATCATCAATAAATCAGAGGCCGTCAAAAAGGCAAAGAAAGAAAATCCCAATCCAACCCCAAAGGAGAAAAAGGAAATTTCTGACGAGGAAAAGGAAATGAAGAGTAAACGCAAACAGATTCAAGAGAAACTGATAAAGTTTGCTACTCGTATTCCCGTATTTATGTATTTGACTGATTATCGTGAAAGATGTCTGAAAGATGTCATTACACAGTTGGAGCCAGGACTGTTCAAGAAAGTTACAGGTCTGAGTGTCGAGGACTTTAATATGCTCTGTTCACTCGGTGTGTTTAATGCACCGCTAATGAACGACGCTATCTTCAAATTCAAACGCTATGAAGATGCGAGTCTGACATATACTGGTATCAATAGGCATATAGCAGACGAAGTAGGTGGCTGGGATACTACCATCCGCAAGGAACAGTATGAAAAACTCTTCTACAATCAGCAATCCTCAATGACGCAGGTAGCTTCTGATTCTTATTCAAAAGGTACTGAGACAGTCAATAAAAAACAAACTGAACAAGGAACAAAAAAAGCCTTACAATCTCATCCTGTACCAATTGTACAATCTCGCCCTGTAAATGAGCCCACCACTACGAAGTCACCATCTGTGCAATCAACAAAAGAGGATAGTGATATCAAAAAACAACTTGAGAAGTTAATGGTTGACAGTACTGTAGTTCACAAGAAGTTTGGTAAAGGAATAGTCGTAAAAATCAATAAAAATGAGAAGTTTATCTATGTCAGATTTACACTAGGAGAAAAGAAATTTATCTTTCCTGATGCATTTCTATTGGGTTTCTTGAAACTATAATTAACAAAATGTACCCCCCCCTCAAAAAAGTTTGGATTGATTTTTTGGGGGGGCTATATTTATACTTATCTAACAGTCTGTTTAAAATTCTTTTTCGCCTCGAGACTCGGCATTCTTAATTGCCAATATATGATCAAATAAGGTACTAAACTTTTCGTAATATTTCCCGTTAATTCTTTCTTTTCTACAGTCTTCATCTAATTTACTTTTTAGCCCCTCTTTACTTCTTATTGTATCAAGAGAAGTAAATGATAAGATGTACTTACGAAACAATTGACAGGTAAAATAGTCTTCAACATTAAAGTTTTCGATATTTTTCCTGTGAGCATATGGTGGATAAAAGGAGAACCAAGTATGCCGATTTTTACGAGCTTTACCAAAATTTTTAATATTCCATTTTTGTTTCTTTCCTAATGTACATGGCACAACTTGATTCATACTTTTAACACCTGCGTCATCTCCATCAAATAATGCGATAACAGTTTGTCCTTCTTTGGGGGTGAATTTCTGTGCAAAAGCATTAACATTAGAAGCTCCTCCACAAGGTATAAATTCAAATGATAAATCTAAATATCTTCCTTTATTTTTAAAATATTTGAGCGCAGCGGATATAAATGTTTCATCAGTGGGGCCTTCAACAATTAGGATATCATCATGAGATGACAGAAAAAGATTCTGTTTCTGAGATGTCCAAATGCCACTGGTTAATTTTTCAACTAGGTTAACGATATCTTTATCAATAACCTTAGTCTTACCATCTTCTTCTTTGTCAAGCATAATTATAGCACCTTTTGTTTTCTCTTCAAATGATGCCGTTAGGGTTGGAGAATGTGAAGTTATTATATTGCTACGATGACTCATGTGATCAAACATTTCTCTCAATTCGCCCTTTCTTGAGATATGTATATGACTGTCTGGCTCATCCATTAATACTAATGTTTGTTCATCTGATATTGCTTCTAAGATGAATAGGACAACCATCATCTTTTTTTCTCCCTCACTTAAAAATGCAGACTCTATTCCATTATTGAAAAATATGTTTAAGGTGTCTATGACCTGACTAGCTCCCATATATTTATTAAATAATAAGCGAGCATCATCATCATTTGGATTGAATTTAGAAATCTCTTTAGAAGAAATAGTTGGACTATCGTCAAATAGACCACGAAGTTGACGAATGAATAAAGTTATTTGATTCTCACTTCGCCATCTGTTTAATAGGTCAGTATTAAAATTTAGTTCAATAGAATCTATATTGTGTGAATCTATATTCAATTTATCCTTGAGAAACCTGTCAAAAGCAATATTGACATCTCGTGTCGCAAGCATACATAATAGGATATATTTCCACATAGTTTTATCAATATATATCATTGATAAGATATTTGGAGATTCTGCAGAACGTACACTATTTAAATATTCTTCATTTGCCTTTTTATAGTAATTATCCCACATTCGAGTATCTTCACCGCTATAGTTGCATACTATTCTATTGGGATAGATCATATCCATTTCATTTACAGGAATATCTCCTTTTTTATATTCTGTAACTCCTGCAATTTTATCATGCTTTACCCGATATGTAATATCGTTAATTTCGTAACGTAGCACGAAACTAAATAAAAAATCAGTTGAATGGTTTAATAAGACAGAGAATATACTGCTTATTGCTTCTAATATGTTTGTTTTGCCCGTGCCATTATTACCAATAATTACATATGTATCATTGGCTGGATCGAAACTTAAATTTAAATTTTCAAGATTTCTAAATTCCGAAGTGATTTTTAGTGTCAATAGCTTCATATATTAAGAGAAAATCTTATTGTTGAAGTACTCAATATTTTTTTGCATCTGTTCTTCTAAAGATGCCTGCATTTTTCTAATTTCTAGAATCTTTGCAATAAGTTTGCGTTGCTCGTCCATTGATGGCAAAGCTATAAGTGTGTTCTCAAAAACCTTTTGAGATAATCTTCTTCTTCCAGTTGTTCCACTGCTTGAGTTAGAGAACTGATTCAATATGGCTTCATTGGTTAATACCAATTCTAAATATTCTGGAACTATTTTAGTTGTGTCAATATTATAAACCATAAAATCAGGAGTAACAATAGCTCCTTCAAGTGATGAGTTCACAATACCAAAAGCTGCGCTTTTTCCATCAATTTTTGAGATGACAAACTGTCCTTCTTTTACGCGCGTTTGACGTTTTGTCCCAATTTGAGAGCCTATAACTGTATCGCGTTCCTGAATGCCTTTGTTAAATAGTTTTACCGTCAAACGAGTGTATTTAATATTAGGTTCAACGTATATAACATCTTTGCTCAATGATACGACACTTCCAATCTTCACTTTCTTGTATATAGGATTATAATTAATATTTGTTACGTCGAAAACAGACTTAACACTCCAATTAGATAAATCCGAACGATTAACTATTTTTGTATAAGTCATATTTGACATAACTTTTCCACTTAACCAAGAAGAAACTTCTTTGGCTGCTATTGGCAATTCTTCATTTTGCGAAGGCAAACCAGTGGAAGAAATTCCGGCATCATTTACTTTCGTAACTGATAGCAGATAATCTTTCTCTGGCATCTCGCCGTCCTTGAGCTTTTCTATAAAAACAAGACTTGGTTTTATGTTTGCACCAGATGACAGAAATACATCTGCAGGTATTGAGGTAATATTGAGTATTCTGGCTCGTGTTTCTATAAATCTACGGACACGTTCCAATGCTGGATTATCCAGCACTCCTTCTGGCAATACAATACCTGCTCGTTTACCAGGTTTTAATAAGTTTATACAACGTTCAATGAATAAGATTTCGGTACTATTGTTGTTGATTTTATATAAATCTAATATGCGTTTTCCTATTTTTTTATCCTTGCCAATTTCTTGTGCATAATTTTTTATAGGAATATATACATTACTAACGTATTCGCTACCATACAAATTCTCATATAAAGTTTTTTCTCTATCTGTAGGAATATCTGAGTCAGTAATACGCATATCCTTTTCAACATGAGCTCCGAAAGGTGGATTTATAAGGATTATGTCAAAGTGGTTGTCATAAACTCCTCCTACATTAAGAAGACCATCATGAAGATAAACTCCAACATGTCCATCACCGTGCATAATCATGTTCATTTTAGAAGTTCTGGCCATACGGGCGTTGGCATCTACTCCAAAGAAATAGTCATGACATAGTTTATGATAACGACTTCCTTCAATTGTCTTATCACACTCACATAGTAAATTGTTGATCCTACTTTGTTTCTCAGAGTCTGAGAGATTCAAATTGTCCATCAATGTTGCAATCTGATTATGAATATCTTGATCAATCTCATTCTGAACATGTTCAAATGCTCTAATCAAGAATCCTCCACTTCCACAACAAGGATCGCATACCTTGTCTCCTTCTTTTACATTCAACACTTCAACCATATAATTAACTATGGTCCTTGGTGTAAAAAATTGTCCTAATTCCCCACGGAAAGTTTTTCCTAGAAACAGTTCAAATGCAATACCCTTTATGTCATCAGAGGTATCATACAACTCGACATTGCTTAACTCTTCCAAAATAAGTAAGAAACTCTCTCTGCGAATTCTTATTCTATCTTCTGAGTCAAAAAGACCATCGGCTGAATATGTTTCCTTAACTTCGTTAAATAAATATTGGATGTAGTCTATTTCCCCATTATATGACAGCTCATCTTTTATGAATTTATCTTTGCTATAAACGAGTTCCTCTCTTGCATCACGTTCATATAGCATCTTTATAAATAAGATTTTACTTATTTCATCAAATGCTGCTTCTGGAGAGAGTTTATCCACATTACGTATGATATTGTGACAACGAGTTAAGGTTTTCAAAAACTTATCTTTTGAATAACCTCTCACTTTATTTACAAATAAAGCTAAATTCTCGTCTGAAATAATATCCTGAGCTGAGGGAAAATCACTAATACGTTCTATTTTCAGAGGTCTGGCATTTCTATCAATATAAAAGACTTTTGTTTCCTTAAGATTATGTGCGACATAAAATGCCATGTCATTAAGGACTGCCTGCTTATATTGTTCAAAATAATCTTCGGCTTTAATTTTTATGTGTTCAGCCTTACATGCAACAAGAACATAAATATCTGGAGCGAGCCCTGATTTTTTATCTTCAGGACTACGCCATATTGCAATATCTGCAATTGATGTTGGAGAAACCGTTACATTAAACTCCATCTGCTCTGGTAAATATCCATAAGAATCTACCAAACGTTGGAAAAAAGTTTCTGCCAACTTCTGCTTACTCTGATTTATATCTGCTCTCATTGAAACTATGTTCGTATTATTTTTTATGAAGTATTGACTTTGCCACACAACACCCCAATTAATTACAAAAGTACTAATATTTTGCAGCACTTGCAACATTTGTGGAATTCATTCTTGATTTAAGAAGCATATTTCGTTTTATGATGTGAATAAAGCATCATAGAACCATCACACAGCAATTTCTTCATTTTTTATAGACACAAACATATTGTAGGGATAATTAATAACCAACCCACCTTAATCCAATAAAGAAATCAATGATATGAAATCATTAGATGTATTATTTTATTGAATAATTCTTATCTTTGCAGTGTAGTAAGAGTGTTCTTTGGATTGACGCAAGACATAGTAAAATATAAAACTTAGCTCGTTTCTAAATCGTTACCTATTAAAAAGCATATTCTTATAAACTGCTTATTTTCAACGTGTAGAATAAATGGTGATGCCTAGCACAGTGGAACGAAATCTTCTTGGTGATGCCATCGGCTTTCAGCCAGTTCTTCAAGGGTGTCTGGGTAAGTTTGTCAGTGAAACCTGTGAAGACAATGCCAGTTCCACGCTCACCAATCAGTTCCAGCGCCTCGTCACTGATGGGGTTGTTCACCAGTTCCTTTGTCTTCTGCATACGGAGTGTCACGTACATGCCTCCGTCACCGTATGGCTGTATGTTCTCCCATGTAAGCTGCTTGATGTCACTCTTTCTCAGTCCCGTCAGACAGGCAAAGAGGAAGGCGGTCTTCAACACACGATATTCGCAAGGCGTGTTTGCCAGCCTTATAAGTTCATCCTTGGATAAATGTTCTTTCTCTGTTGGAATAGTATCAATGCGTTCCAGAAAGCCATTGGGATTCTCCATAATCTTGTGTTCCCTATAGGCGGTATGGAGTACAGCGCGGAAGGTTGACCAATAACCGGCCACACTATTTATGTGCAGTTTGTGCTCTTTGTGGATAGTTTGTGGGGCATTCAAAAGATACTCGCGGAACTTGTTGCACAAGTCAACGGTGATTTCATTGAAACGGCACTTGTTGTTGCAGAATCGGGCAAAGTGCTTATAGACGTGCTGCCACTTGCAGTTCTTCTTGTCTGCTTTCTGCTTGAAGTAGGCAAGAAAATCGCCCTTCATCTTCTCCTTGTCAAAGAAATCATATCTTTCATTTACTATAGACTCATAGCGACGACAGCGAAGGGCTTCCGCTTTCTCACGCATACGTTCGTTGTAGTCCTTTTCTCGTTGGTTCTTCGGCTTGGCATAGATGTAGATGCCGAGCGATTCATGACGCATGACCTTCATCGTACTCTCATCCCTATAGCCGGGATAGTAGTCGAGATAGAAGGATAGCTGTTCACCGCCTTTGATTTTGCGTGTGCGGAGTGTCACGGTCTTGCAGATGTTACTCATAATAATACTTTTTGGATTTTACTTTTTACTGAATGCTGATGGCTGTTGCCGGCAATTCGGGTACAAAGTAACCGAATGGTGCACCCGTGATGATGAAAACTTATCGTAACTTGTGAATAATTGAGGAATAACTGGATTTTGCTCAAAATCGTGGATGTAACTTCTGTTTTTCCATCGTCATTGAACCCGATAGGAACCAAATTGAGCCAGCCTCTCGGCCATTACCTTTTCAAGTTCCTCTTTGACGATGAGGTTTTGGACACCGACTTTTATCTTGGTTATTTTCTCTTTCTTGATGATAACGCAGATATTGCTCTTGGTCATACCGTATTTCTCGGCTGCATCTGCTGTGGTGCAATAGGCATCGCTTGCTTTCAAGTCAGGACGGAAGATGTCATCAAGATGTTTCTTTGAATAATAGGTCTTGCCATATTCTCGTTTGGTGGGAATATGGCGACGGTATGCTTGGGTGCGCAATGATTCCTTGGTTGTGGAGTAGAGAGTTTCCGCCTCCTCGGTCGTGAGCCACTCTGTTAGGGCTTCTATCTCGGCAGTAACTCCGAAGAGTGCATCCATGTGCTTTCGGCTATAATAGTTCTTGCCTGCAATCTTGCACATAGGTATGTTGTTTCTCTTGGCTGATGTGTATAGCCATGACTTCTTTATTTTGTAAGTAGCCATAACATCCTCACCAGAGATGTATTCGAGCGGTTCGGAAAACCTCATACCTATTTTGGGTATGTGCTTGTTGTCTTTCTTTGATGAAAGGGAAGATGATGGAGTGGATGACCTTTTGCCTACTTTGTTTTGAGAAGACCCAGGTAACACTCTATGGTAGGGATTGCCAGCCAGCATCTGTTCTATGTCTGCCTTGCGGATGAATACCATTCTACTGCTGATGCGAGATGCTGCGAGTTTTCCTTCGTTAACCAATTTGTAAACGTACTGGCGCGTACATCCCATGAGGATGGCAGCCTTTGAAAAAGTGAGATACTCCTGGCTTGCGATGTCAATGACAGGCTCTACTGCTTTGATAAAGTCCTGCTGTTTCTTCATGCGCTGAGCCTTTGCCGACTCGCACAATGTTCTGAGCAATACTTCTGCGAACCGCTGTTGCAAGTGAATTCCTTGCCGCAGAAAGCACATTTTTTTGTCTTTCTCATTCGATTCCAAATTATGTGGTTTTACATTCTTTTCGTATAAACCACCGCGCAGTAAACTCATGTAAACCGATGACAACCCTTGTCAACTCTTTCCACGATATTTCTTTTTTCAAACGAGACCACTTCCTTTCTTCTTTCCCTTTAGTATTCGAGTCAACCAAAGTAAACGTTTGTAAACCTTTGTCAACTCTGCCCACGAGATAGCAAAATAAAAGCTCCCTAAATTCTCCGCGGCAGAAATACGTTGCAAAAATAAGCGGAAAATCGGGAACCACCAAATAGCAAGTTCGAAGTCTTAAAATCTAAATGTGCCTGTGTTTCAATAGTTTATATTTAGTTAGTTTTTGTTGTTCATGGTAGTTTAGGAGTCTCTAAATACATTCATAGAAAGTATAGTCTCCTATACTCGTTACGCCTTCCGGGATATTTACTTTTGCGAGGTTTGTGCAGCCGCTAAACGCATATTCTCCAATGCTTGTTACACTTGAAGGTATAGTTATCTCACTAAGGCTTTTACATTCAGAGAAAGCGCTACCTTCAATACTCGTTACGCCTTCCGGGATATTTATATCGACAAGGTTTGTGCAACCTCTAAACGCCCCGCTTCTAATGACCGTTACACTTGAAGGTAGTGTTATCTCTCTAAGGCTATTAAATTGAAACCTATACTTGTAACAGTAAATTCTTGGTTATCGTATGTAACAGTGTCCGGCACAGACAATGTAAGAATATCATCCGAGCCAACGTATTTGTCTACTATAACCTCCTCATCGACATTTGTCACCCAATACTGTATGTCGCCAACTGTAAGAGAAATTTGCGCTTTTAGTGATATTGGGGTCAAAAACATTAAAGCCAAAAGCACAGAGATTATTAATTCAGATCGTTTCATGACAGCAGGTTTTTAATGAGCGTTTCCATGTTTTCGGCAAAGGCTATGTTAAGGTTAAAGCCGTTGGATAGCAACATGCTTTTTTCGCCGTTGATATTTACGCCGTGGTATAATGATGTCCAAATTACATCATAACCGTGCTTGGCTGCAAAATCATTAATTGCGTTTACTGCTCCTCCTCTTGTGCGGCTTGCCGTGACAATTATGTCAACGTCTATGGTTTCGCCGCATGTGATAACTTTCAAAGCATTGTCGACGACGCTTCTGTAATCACCCTCGCTTGAAAAGCCAATTGTCTTTTCATTCCCGTTTACGTTAATAGTGCCGCGGCATATAATTTCGCCTTTTTCATTTTGCGGGATATTATTCCCGTTGTAATCAAAGTATTCCACGCTTTGAAAAGGAAAACGTTTAGCCGCCTCTTTAACAGCATGGGTTTTGCCTTTTTCGGCTGATTCCTTGACAGCAATAATTGTTTTCATTGCTTTTTCTGTTTTTTTGCCGGCAGGCTCCCGGGGCCGGTGGGGTTAAAAAGATAATGGATTGCTACATACAGAAAAAGCGCGGGAGTCTGTACCTGTTGCACGTCCCACACTTCGAGGCCTTCGCATTGCCCAGTCTGATAGAACGAGCAACGCAGAAGCCCACGCTGTGTATGTATATACACCTATAAAAGCGCAATGCGGGCTGGCATACGCAATGAAGGCTGTATAAAATACACCCATGAACATCTACTGTTGCCGTGTTCTCGACCAGACTTGGAAGTTTGCGAAGTTTCGAAGTGTCAAGAACAAAGCGTCAAGTAAACGCCTTTTATATATGTACCCATACCCGCTCGCTGCCCGGCAGCGTTGGCGTGGTCGGGGCAGTTGCAAAGTTAGCATATTTTGCAATAAAAACCATTGTGGCTTAAAACTTTCTGACCTCAACCTAATTTTGCACGACACGAGTACGGAACGGACGGGCGGCGCGGGAACATTGTGGATACGGACAAAAAGGGTGACATTTTATGTCGTTTTTCAAAACCCGCATAGCAAGCGGGTTTCAGCGGGGTTTG
>UMDL01061444.1_pt1 | contig 15228 bp, 10 predicted proteins | sample 1964481 | NCBI WGS metagenome assembly UMDL01 (sample SAMEA4835993, study PRJEB28245) | human gut metagenome | biome: gut microbiome; material: fecal sample | place: Denmark | collected 2008 | reverse complement strand
GCAGGCGAGACGGGATGGAGCGCGAAACGCGGAAGGTGCGGGGCCACTTTCACTCCAATCGGCCTTTCCTGTAGATTTGGCCACTTCGACAGGCTCAGTGGCCGGACTGTTACTGTCAGTGACCCGGCGGTTGTTGAACGACTTCCCGCCGGAATCCTCGGAGGAATATTCAGTGACCATCATCGGCTCGCCTGGAGTCTCCAGCAGCGAGGAGAGGGTGTCGTGGACGAAGCGATACTGCTCGCTCTGAGCGTAGTAGGCATCGTACACCTCCACCACGTCGCCCTCCGCGGGCTTGAGTTTCTGCTGAAGGAACGTCGGAAGATCCACCTTGCCGACGAAGCATATTCCCTGGGAATCCTTCTTGTCGGCTGACGGAAGGTCGGCCTGGCGGGCCAACTCCCTGACTTCCGGCTTCGTCAGGTGGCCGATCGGAAAGAGAGCCTTGCCGAGCTGCTCCTGACTGAGCTGGCAAAGGAAATAGCTCTGATCCTTGTTCGGATCTACCCCTTCAAGTAACCTCCACTGAGGCTGGCCGTCAATCATGACCTGCCTGCCGTCAGCGTCCAGCAGCGGGACGCGGCGGCAATAATGGCCCGTAGCGACCATGTCGGCTCCAAGCTTTCCGGCGGCCTTGAGGAAAGCGTCGAACTTGATCTCGCGGTTGCACAGAACGTCCGGATTAGGGGTACGACCGGCGGAATATTCATTGAACATGTAGTCCACCACCCTCTGGCGGTACTCCTTTGATAGATCGACGAAATAGAACGGGATACCGATCTTGCGGGCGACCATCTCCGCCACGAAGCGATCCTCTTCCCACTCGCAGTCCCCGTGCAGCGTGGCGTCCGCGTCGTGCCAGTTCTGCATGAACATGGCAAACACATCATAGCCCTGCCGCTTCAGAAGCAGAGCGGCGACACTGGAGTCAACTCCTCCCGAAAGACCGACGCAGATTCTCATAACTTACTTCTTCTCTCGCTTATAGGCGATTACGTCCTATTAAATGTATCTTACGTTCCAAGTGACTGCCCACTGAAAATCACTTTACGTTACCCCAACCCTAAATCCCTTCCCTCGGGGAAGGGACTTGCTTTCACCGCAGGCGGTGAAGAGGCTTCGTGCGATAAGGGCCTACAAATTTACTCAAATGCTTGAATATGCACAATTTTTGCTAACTTTGAATGACGTTACACAAAACCACTGAACATGAAAGCAGTAAAGCTGGACATAAACTACACAGAATATTCCTCCGCCGAGGAAATGAATCCTCAGGACAGGCAACTTGTCGAGGCTGCCATCGAGGCTCAGAAAGGCTCCTACGCTCCATATTCCAGATTCAACGTCGGCGCCGCCCTTCGCCTGGAGGACGGGACGATCGTGAAAGGCGCCAATCAGGAGAATGCCGCCTACCCTTCCGGCCTTTGTGCGGAAAGAACCGCGATGTTCTCAGCCAGCGCCAATTATCCAGGTAAGGCCATGGTTTCCCTGGCAATCGTCGGTGGCTTTGAGGGAACGGTCAGCGACGACCCGTGCTCGCCTTGCGGCGCATGCCGTCAGGTGATGGCCGAGTACCAGACTTTGTCCGGCCAGGCGATGAGCGTGATCATGTACGGAACGAAGAAAACGTGGAAATTTGACAAAGTGGACGACATCCTGCCATTCATTTTTGACAGTTTCAACGAAAAGTAGTATATTTGCAGTCAGGGAAAGTCGTACACGACCAGCTCCCTCTGAATTCCCCCAGGGTCGGAAGGCAGCAAGGGTAGGAGGTCGTAGCGGTGCGATGTACTAAGCTTTCCCTTTTTTTGTACCCTTTTTTGAATATTCCGGATCCCGCTCCCGGCGCTTCGGCGGTTCAGTTATCGGCGGGCTCAGTAGCCGACTGGCTCCTTGAAGGAGCAATCTCAGCGGCCGGCAGGGTCAGTGTGTCTGTTGTCGAAGTACCGAACCGCAGAAGGCTTAGATCACACGCATCTTGGCGTATTTCTGTCAGTCTATCATTATTGTGTGTCTTACTTCTTATCCTTCAACTCGTTCTCGATATCTTCTATGCTTGGTAAGGCACTCTTGAAGTCTGCGGGATATACCTTTGACAACTCGTATTCAGAGATTCCTATTGGTTGGGAACTGGATTCAAGGGCGTATTGGGCAAGGACATTGTCTTTTGTCTTGCAGATGAGCAATCCGATTGTCGGATTGTCTGCCGGGGTTTTCAAAATATGGTTGACAGCTGACACATACGTTCCAAGTTGCCCGACATCACCCGGTTGAAACTTCACGGCCTTGACTTCTATGACGACATAGCAACGCAATCTTGTGTTATAGAAAAGCATGTCAAGGAATTGTTCTGAGTTCCCTACTTCCAGACGGTATTCGCGTCCCATAAATGCGAATCCGGTACCAAGTTCCAGAAGGAATTGTTCGATGTTTTTCATCAGGGCTATCTTCAGTTCCTCTTCTTGATATGGCTTTGTCAGGGCTGCGAAATCAAACAGGTAAGGGTCTTTTGTCATTTCTTGTGCAAGATCACCTTTGGGAAGGGTAATAGAGAAATTTGTTACTGCTTTCCCCTCAGGCTCTTTTAGGTCAAGATCTATGGCATTCAAAAGAACCGCCCTCGACTATCCTTTTTCTATTGTTAGACGTACATAGTAGAACGCTCTTTTCGGGTTGTTATAGAATTTGTCAATTAGATAACGCTGATGACCCCATGGGATGCGGAAGATAATGGACTTCAATTGTTCATATTCAATTTTGCCCACAAGTTGTGGGTAAAATGTATCTAGTTGATAACTCCTTCTCCCCATCTGCTTTCGGCTTTTTTCTTTACGATGTTCTCACCGGTTGACCAGTAAAATCTGAGCAACTCTTCGTAGGCTTTGACTGTCGCACGTATTTGACAACTGCGGTAGCGTTCGACAAGTAGGTTTATCCAATTGCTATAATCGCTGTCTGTAGTAATTAACTTACTCATCTTTATTCTATTAGTTTTTGCAAATATGGTTTATTATTCGCTCTTTCTCAAGTATGCTCAATGCTCCGTATCAGAAATATCCATAAACAACAGCTTCTTAGACCACGCGCATCTTGGCGTATTTCAGGAGCAGGAGTTTCTCGCCGTAGGAGTCGAAGGCGATTTTGGCCTTGAGGTCGGGGGCGGTGCCGGTGATCTCAAGGATCTTGCCTGGGCCGAAACGGTTGTGCTCGATCCGCTGGCCGGTCTTGAAGTCGGTCATCGGAGCCGGGGCAAAGTCGGCGTCGGAGATCTTCGGAGGGAGAGGACGGTTGCGCAGGGCCTCGATCCTGGAGGCTGTCGGGTTGGCCGCAGAGGTCTGCTTGCTCTCGTACCTGACACTGCCGGAAGAACCGTAGGGATTGCCTCCGCCCATACCGAATCTGTTGTCAGGGCGGCCATTGCCTCCGGAGTACCTGCCTGAGCCTGTGCCATGGCTGCCGCCGAACCTGCCTGAGCCTCCGCCGTAATTGCCGCCGGAGTACCTGCCTGAACCACCGCCTGAGAAGCGGTCGGAGCCATGACCGGAACCGAATCCGCGCGAGCCGAAGCCACCGAAGCCAGGGAAGTCGTCATCGGTGGTGGAATCCGCGAAGTCGTCGTTCCTCAGAGGATTGGCGACATATTCAGAATCAATCTCCTTGATGAAGCGGCTCGGGGAGTTGGACTCGTGCTTGCCGTTGCGCATCCTGGTGTTGGCGAACGAGAGGCAGACGGCCTTCTTGGCGCGCGTCATCGCAACGTAGAAAAGGCGGCGCTCCTCCTCGATGTCGGCAGGGGAGGCCAGCATGCCTCCGGTCGGGAACAGATTCTCCTCCAGACCGGCCACATAGACATAGGGGAACTCAAGACCTTTGGCCGAGTGCACCGTCATAAGGGCGATCTTGTTGTTGGTGTCCTCCTCGTCCTCCACGTCCACATTGGAAAGCAGGGAGATGTTCTCCAGGAAATCTCCCAACGTGAACACAGGGTAACTGACCTCCGTGTCCTCCTCGGCCTCTCCCTCGACGATGAGGTCGCGGAGATATTCATCCCTCCTTTCCTCGATGAAATGGGTGACACTGTTGATGAGTTCCTCGATGTTGGAGGCCCTGGACTGAGCCTCGATGGACGGGTCGTTCTTGTGGAAGGCGTACAGGCCGCAGGCGTTGGAGATGCCCGTGGCAAGCTCGTCGGCGTTGGTCGAGGCCACCTTCGACGCGAATCCGTCGATCATCTCACAGAATGAGCGGATCTTCGCGACGGCGGCCTGCTTTAGGCCGAACTCGGCGAACCTTTCTGAATATGCCGCCTTGAACAGCGAGCATTTCAGGTCGTAAGCCAGGGCTCCCAGGGCGTTGAGTGATGTCTCGCCGATGCCCCTGGACGGGGTGTTCACTATCCTCTTGAAGGACTCGTCGTCGTTGACGTTCACGACCAGTTTCAGGTAGGCCATCATGTCCTTGACCTCGGCTCTGTCGAAGAAGGAGTTGCCGGAATAGATCATGTAGGGAAGGTTCCTCTTCCTCAAAGCCTCCTCCAAGGCCCTTGACTGGGAGTTCGTCCTGTAGAGAATGGCGAAATCCTGGTACCGAGCATGGTCGGACTGCATCCTCTCCACAATCCCGGAGGCGATGGCGACGGCCTCGTCCTGCTCCGACCAACTTTTCAGCAGTCGGATCTTCTCACCTTCCTCGCCGACGGCCACACAAGTTTTCGGTATCCTGTTCTCGTTCTTGGCTATCAATGAGTTGGCGGCGTTCACGATGTTGGCCGTCGAGCGATAGTTCCTCTCAAGACGGAAGATTTGACTCTCGGGGAAGTCCTTTTTGAAATTAAGAATATTCTCGATCTTGGCCCCGCGGAAGGCGTAGATGGACTGCGAGTCGTCACCCACCACACAGAGGTTCCGGTGCTTCTCGGTCAACTTCTTCAGGATCAGGTACTGGGCGAAGTTCGTGTCCTGATACTCGTCCACGAGAATGTAGTCAAAGCGGGCGGCGATGGCCTCCTTCGCCTCGGGAAAGTCCCGAAGCAGGATGTTCATGTTCAGTAATATGTCGTCGAAGTCCATCACGCCGGAGTTCTTGCACTTCTCGGCGTAGCGGGAGTAGATGTCGCATATTCTTGGCTTGCGTGCGTGGGTGTCGTTGATGATCGCCTGCTGGTTGTTCCGATAGGCGGCGGCGGTGATGAGGTTGTTCTTGGCCATGGATATTCTTGAAAGGACATCCTTCGGCTTGTAAACCTTGTCATCCAGCCCGAGTTCCTTTATGCAGGCCTTTATGCCGCTCACCGAATCGCTGGTGTCGTAGATGGTGAAAGTGGAAGGGTAGCCGAGCAAGGCGGCATATTCCCTTAGAAATCTTATGAATATGGAGTGGAAAGTCCCCATGTATAGCCTTCTGGCCTTCCTTTCCCCGACCATCACGGCGATTCTTTCCTTCATCTCGCTGGCCGCCTTCTTCGTGAAGGTCAATGCCATGATCCTCGCCGGATCACATCCCCTCTCAAGAATGTAGGCGATCCTGCTCGTCAACACCCTTGTCTTCCCGGATCCCGCACCTGCCACAATAAGCACCGGTCCGTCCACACTGCCGACCGCCTTCTTCTGCTCGGCGTTCAGCCCTTCAAAAATAGCGCTTTCTTTCTTTTCCATAACGGGTACGAAATTACGGAAAATTTCCCAATAGTAAGTACTAAGTAACATTCAAAAAATAACCTGCATCATCTTAAGGAATCTTTTCGGTCTAGATTTCTTTTCTCATCAGTCATGTGCCACCGGCACACTCCTTCTTCCAAAAGAAATCTATCCTCATAAATCTGACACAAAATTTAGTTCAACTTATTTTTTAACGCTTACTAAGTAATTCTTAAATATGAGGCCTGCGCAAAAGAATGTCTTTCCGCCGGCATAGCGCCGTTTGTCATTATCATTACAGATGGCCGGAAGTTTTAATTATTTTAGAGGTCTTCAGAATTGGCCAGATAACCTCGGATATTTGAGAAACACATGTCTGGCTGCGCAGGAAATAATTATGCTGAATGTGAAAAAAGAGATATATTTGGTGAAAAATAGAGGAGTATGTACATGAGAAGATCTGATTTGTTGACTTGCGTGGTGGCGGCATTGATGTCACTGATGCTGGCAGGGTGCCACAGAAGGCCTTTGACGATGATTGTGGGTACGTACACTGACGATTGTGCGAGCAGAGGTGTTTACAGCTACTTTTTTGATCAGGAGAAAGGTATCCCGGTCGGCGATAAAGGTGAAGATAGGTTTGTGGAGGCTCCAGATGCATTAGGTCTGGTCGAGATGAGGAATCCGTCTTATCTGACGTTGTCCGCTGACGGGAATTATGTCTATGCGGTGAGTGAGGTCGGCGACAGTTCAGCTTCGGCTGTCACGTTACGGCTTGACAGGAAAACCGGTGCGATGCAGTTGTTGGGCAGTGAACTGACTGACGGAAAGGATCCGTGCTACATTTCGACAAATGGCAAGGTCGTGATGACCGCCAACTACTCGTCCGGGAGCGTCACAGAGTTCCCTGTTGGCGATGACGGTGTCCTGCGGCCTCACGATTTCCTTTACGAGACAGGTTTAGGTGGCCCGGACAGCACACGCCAGGGTCTTCCTCATGCACATTGCGCACAGTTCAACGCCGCAGGAACAGAACTGTATGTTTCAGAGTTCAGCGCGGATGTCGTGGCAAGATACGATGTGGCTACCAGACAGTGCAAACGCATTCAACTGCCGTCGGATTTCGGTCCAAGGCACATAATCCTTAATTATGGTGAAGACAAAGCATATGTCTTAGGGGAATTGTCGGGGAGTATCGCTGTCATTGACACAGAATCCGATAGTGTCATCCAGACCGTGTGCGCTGACACTGTCCACGCCAGAGGCAGCGCTGACATTCATCTTTCTCCCGACGGGAAATACCTCTATGCCAGCAACAGACTTCAGAATGACGGAATCTCGATATTTAAGGTCAATGCTGAAGGAACATTGACTTATGCCTGCTACCAGAGCACAGGTGTCCACCCAAGGAACTTCAACATCACTCCGAACGGAAAGTTCCTTCTGGTCGCTTGTCGTGACAGTAGCTGCATCCAGATTTTCAGACGCGACCTCAGAACGGGGCTTCTTTCTGACACCGGGCGCACCATCGTCCTTGACAAACCCGTCTGCATCGTGTTTGTTTAAACAGTATCGCCAGGAGTGTAAAAGCTGATGCTCACGGAGGTAATACTAAGTAACCTTCAAAAAATAACCTGCATCATCTTAAGGAATCTTTTCGGTTTATATCTCTTTTCTCATCAGTCATGTGCCACCGGCACACTCCTTCTTCGAAAATAGGTCTATCCTCGAAAATATTCTCTTAATCTGAGGCAACTTATTTTTTTCATGTTACTAAGAAGCTGTTTTGAATTGTTTGTCTGAAGTTTTTTTTCACCTCAAAGAACATTTCTAACAATTCAAAACAGCTTCTTAATTCCAATCCGCATCAACTGCATTCAAGTCATCAAGACCCGCCTGGTTTGACACAGGCCCCGAGGTGGCAAAACAATGCTGCGCTTCCATGCAGATAATCTCCAACGTCGGAGATTCATAATTTAAGTCTTTCATTTCACTACTAACTGTTTACATTAAAAAAAAGCTTGCGAAGGTTGAAAAACAAATCGTAACCGCCAAAAGTTTTGTAATATTTATGAATTTTTATGAATTCAGATTTAGGAACAATCCTACGATCTTTTCTGTGCCGAAATCAATCTTGTCTCTGCTTAAATCTATCTTCTTTACCATTTGAATGTCTGTTTTCCATTAAGGTTTTATTAAGGTTTTGCGGAAACTTATGGAAAATAAAGGAAAAATGAACCACCCCTGAAAGTTCGCACAGGAAAGCCAATGCCAACAACTGCAATATGAAGATATTATTGAAGATATTATCCACGGATGTTTGGCGATGAGCCGAATTATTCGTAAATTTGAATTTGCTAAAAAAGAGTGATTCGTAATGCTTTATACAGAATATTTGGAATGCGCGAAAAAGCATGTTCTTGGATGCAGACAAATGCTCGCCTCATATAAAGAAGACGGCCAAAATGATATCAACGTCTGGCTTGAACTTTATTATTTATCCGGATATATTCTGGAGGCTATTACCGTATATTCTGTGTATAAACTTGGAGGCTGGCAAAGCAATGTAGATATTCGAGCCCATGACCCGGTATTTGTCGCTGCCACCAACGTAGACTTTTATGGATATGACAGAGTAATCAATACACTACATGGCAAATCATATCCATACAGAAACCAAACCACATATCCATTAGATATTAAGCACCACAACTTTCGTCAAATCATCAACTCAAAACTTAGAATTGAGCCATGCTTCAACACTATCCCTTATTTTGGTACTTGTGACCCAAGAGATATCGATAGCGACATTGTTACTTTACTCGATAACTGGAGCGTAAATGTACGCTATGAAAGTGCTGCGACGACATCTGCCAATTTGACAAAGGACAAAATCTCAAGGCTATATTCAACTTGTCTTTCAATAGTCACGGGGGTAATTAACAACGTATAACAAGTTATCGCACATTCAAAATCACCTTTCGATAACAAGATAATAGAATAAAAATATGATACAGATTTCGAAGATTGCCCACAAACTCCAGGACTTCTTGAATGAACTTCTCGAAGATAACATAGTCAAAAAGTACAAGATCTTTATTCGAATAAATCATTTAATTGATGTTTATGTGGTTGCAGACACATATACCGAAGACTCTTTTTTGAGTGAATTCCACGCTTACTTGAATGGCGAGTACAGTTTTCTTCCCCAGAAAATAAAGGTCCACGTAATTCCATCAACCGATATGGATGATCCTTTCAATGCAAACACATTCCTCAATGGAGAGAACTGCATTGATGGTGGTCCTCGTTACAGATTTGACTCCCTGTTGCCTGGCAAGACTGAAAAGAAATATGGTCCTACCCATAAAGTTGTACCGATTGTCACTTTCTACAGCTATAAGGGAGGCATGGGAAGAACCACGTCTATGGTTGCATGTGCAATGGATTTGGCGATTAATCATAACAAGAAAGTTGTAGTTATTGATTGCGACCTTGAGGCTCCAGGATACTTAAACTTTTTTAATCTTTCTGAGCATATCGGTTTGAAGGAAGGGAAGGTGAATGGTCTTGTTGAATTCTTTAGCGATACCCAGTTCTATTCTTCCACTGACGATATAGATATAAACGACTATATGATCAATGTCGGGCTCGGAAGTAAAAATGCAGAGTCATTTGAGAATCTTGAGAACATTTGGTTGGTACCTGCTGGAAACTTGAATGAGGTATTCTCGGAGACTGACAGTTCCGCATACCGCAATGATTATCTTGAGGGCTTATCAAGAATCAATCTCTCCAAGGTTGATTCCATCGTAAATAGTTTTGAGCTTCTCTTCTCTAAAATCAAAGAGACTGTTAATCCAGACATAATTCTATTGGACTCTCGTACTGGATTTAACGATATTTTCGGTACAGCTGCATTATACCTATCTTCTTGCGTTGTCGGTTTCTTTGGATTCAACAGACAAACTCAGCCGGGCTTGTTTAACCTTCTTGATGAATATAATGCCCCAGAGAACCACTTCAAACTAAATCTTGTGTTCTCGATACTTCCTATCGAAGCAGACGAGGGATGGATTGCCAAGCATAGAAGCAAGATTAATGATTATCTCTCATTTAAAGGTGCTCAGGATAAAGATGTCCCGTCATACTTGTACCTACACAGAAATGCACTCTTGGAGAAAATAGGCACTGGCGATGAGCGTTCTGACTCAATGTTCATTCAGTTGATAAAGAACAAATCGTTTGCCGACTACTCAGAGTTGTTTGAAAAAGTTCTAGCATTGATTCCGAAGAAGGAAGATTCTTCTGAAATGTTGAAGGATATGCCTTCAAGTCAACTGAGAAACGTGATTCTGAAGGAACTCAAGATATCACTTTCCAAGGTAAAGAACTTTGCTGAAGATGTCAACGAACTTGACGAAAGTTGTTTCTTCTATCGTCAATGCATGAAAGACTTGTTTAACCCAGACAAGTTCTTGATACAAGGATATAAAGGAACAGGTAAGACATATCTCTACAGGGCTCTTGCAGACCCCGTAATTTCAAAGAAAATCCAGGAATGGGCTGGTGTCCCTCATGGACAGACTCAGGAATCGTTGTTCGTTAATGTCTTGCCTAAAGTCGAAGGTGATAAGGGATATCCTTTCAAGAGTATCCAATACAATCAGATTGAGGAACCAGATTACTATTTCAATTGTTTCTGGCAAATCTACACATGGAACTCCCTCATGCTTCTTGATGAGTTCAAAGAGATTAGAGAATCCAGTGAGTTGGCATCTGAAATACTTGAAATTCGCGGTGGAGAGACCGCAAAACGCTTCAACAGATTGATTGACAACGGTGTCGACACATTGATTGTAATTGAAAAAGACCTCGAAAGAATCAACGACTATCTCGTTGAGAACAACAAGAGGATATTTGTCCTTTACGATAGACTCGATACGTGTATCAACCCTCTTCGTTGGAACAAGGCCGTTTCTCCTCTCATTGATTATTGGAGAGACAATAGCGTCACATATTCCAACATTAGGCCAAAGATTTTCCTTCGCACTGATTTATTCAGGCAGATTGAAGGAACAAATACAGCACGCCTTGCAGACAATATCATCAATATCGAGTGGTCTATTGGGGAAGTATTTGCTTATTTCTTCAAACTGATATTTGTCAAGAAGAAGTCAGCAGATGCATATTGGGCCATTGCACAAAAAATCGGTTTGAGCAAAGATTATATCAACAACACCAAACGATCATTTGCAGACAACATGAACCAGTTCAAGTCAATGGATCAGGCTCAGATGATGCCGATTATCCAGATTTTTTTCGGAAAAGCAGTTAAGGTTGGTCCGGCTTATCTGGGCTCACCGTGGGATTATTTCAGTCGTGAACTTGCAAATGCTGATAACAGTTCTATCAGTTTGCGTCCGTTTATCAACACAATGGACAATAATGCGATTGACCGTGCACTCTCAAGAACAGAGAAATATATCAAAGAATTGGTCAGCCCTGAAATCTACGCATCTAAGGATGTCCGAGATCATACTACAGAGACATATTTCAACGATCTTACTCAGGATGCATTCAGTAAGGATTTACAGAAACTGAGAGAGGTTATCAGAACCGCAGGTGGAGAAAAATTCCGATACAAATCCCTCAATGAGCAGTTGTTCAATGATCTCCTGTCAACCACCTTCGATAGGATTGGAGACAGTGAAGTTGTCAAGACAACCAAGGATCTCAAGGATATGATATTCGCTAATGGTATCATGGCCGAAAAGATTACAACAAAGGGTAGATATTATAGGTTTGCCCCAATCTACCATTACACTTGGGGTCTTGAGAACTCAGATCTTGAATTTGAGGATAGAAGAGAAAAAAAGAAAGCCAAAGTTGATGCAATTGATAGGAAAATAGTGGATGGAAAGACATACGAAGGCAAAGTCGTAGAAATCCTTACCCCATATGGCCGTAAGGTAAAACGCATCAAATGTTCTGTTCACTACTCTCCTTTGGACATGAGAAACACAAAGCCTGATGAATTCTATGAGGACGACAATGTGACTTTTGTTGCACATAAAGAACCTGATAGAAAAAACCCTAAGGTTGACTTTTGGTACGCAGATGACATTAAGCTAAAAATGGATTAGTGAAACTCGTGGGCAACAAGGCATCTCTCTTCTCTTCCAGCGACAGTTACTACTCTCTCCTGGTCAATCAGATCTATCAAAGTCTGATGACCGGAGAGTGGTGTTCTCATTCCTCTGAGTTGGCCAAGTTTAACGGCATCACTGAGGAAGAAGTCAAGGAACAAGGGAAGAAGTCACTTACCGGATATGGTGAGTTGAAAAAGGCCTTCACAGATGTCCTCAAGGCTCTTAAAGACAGATGCCCATCATCTATTGAGGAAGTCACATTCAAGAAGGAGAAGAAAGTACGCTATACAGGTAGCGACAGAGACCCATTTGCAGAAGAACGCTCACATTGCCGCCAGCAGACCATAGAAGACTATGCCAGATTCTGCAAAGGATCATTGGGACTTCTCCCGCCAGGATGGTTTGCATCATTTTTTGACGGCACACAACAACTCGGAGACGCCAAGCGTGAGGTCCGGGAAGGCAATGTTTTCATCGGAGCTTCTCATGAACAGAACCTCAAGAATATTGACCTTCTTCCGCAATTCTACAGACACATTGAGAACAAGGAGGTTACGGCTTTCTGCTATGCTACTTACGGCAATGAGCCGCAGTCTATCATATTTCATCCCCAGTACCTTAAAGAGTTCAACGGCCGCTGGTTCGTTATTGGTCCAAAGGAAGGCAGTGAATTTCAAGTAGATGTGATACCCTTGGACCGAATCGAAGGTAAAATTACTGTTGAAAAGGAAATTACCTACATTCCTTCCGAAGCGGGATTCTACACCAAATACTTCGGCAACATCGTGGGCGTAACACATGAAAAGGATCGCAAGTACGAGCATATCACCATAAAAACGCGATCTAGGTATATCCACGGCTTGATGAAAACAAAGCCGATTCATTCCTCATTTTCTGAGGTTGCATCTTATTCATACCATGACGACGATAAATACCCGTATGGTCTGATTTCCTTTGACCTTGAGCCAAATCGAGAGTTCATCGGTCGTATTCTAACATTCGGTCCTGATCTTGAAGTCATTGAACCTCAAAGTATCAGAGATGAGCTTAAAACAAAAGCAGAACATCTTGCATGGAGGTACGGAATTAGAACCGAGAGCTCCAACAAGTAATTATTTTGCTTATCAAAGGGTCTCACCAAAGCCCTCCAATCGGTTCCAACCATCAGGAACCAATCTTCAACAAACATCCTTGTGCAAGTCTAAAATACTTGCTTACCTTTGCATCCGTTGACCTGAAACAAACGACACAGGTCAGCGGCAAAGTTCTTTGATACGCTGCACTCGACTTTCATTATTATTTATTTGAATCGATTGCCCACGAGCCAGGACATCGAGACGTCGAGAGAATTCTCTCCCGCCCATTTGGTTCAAAAGTCGAACTTCCAACCACAGACAAAAATGGAAAAGAAGAACACAATGAGTGCAACTGTCAAAGTCTTCAACACATCCACCATCTCAGGTGAAACCGCTCTACGCAGGATGATAGCCCGCAATAGCAGGAGCATCAGCCGCGTAACAAAGGGCCATCTCTCCCCCGTTGCCGGTAAGGAACACGTTTGGCCGATTGCCCGCACACCTGAACTCGCTGACGTTGTAGACCTGGAATGTCTCCTCCGCAACTCAGATGAAGCCAAGAGGATGACCGTCAATTCCCACCTTGCCATCAGACGTGTCCGTACGGATCGCAAATGCGAAAAGGTACGCGCCACAGCATCACGCAACGAAAAGGTTAAGATGCGCAAGAAGGATGGAGAGGACAATTCCTGCCGCATCAGGTGCAAGACCTACTGTTCGAAGTACGGTCGTCCCAAGGTTCTGTTTGAAACATACGAAGCGGCCGAACGCTACATTGCGTACGAAAATGTCCTCAATCGGGCAGAGTCAGGCCGTCTCTTCGCTTATTACTGTGAGAGCTGCCATGGTTGGCACATATCTTCATGGGAGAAATACAGGTGCCTAGCATCTTGAAAGTCTCCTGCTGGCCACAGTCAAATCTGACTGTCCCTATTCCCAAAATATCGTTAACAAGTCATGCAAGGGGTTGGTAGCATGATGACCGGCAGCGACCGGGAAAGACCAGCCAAAGTTCAACTGCTAAACAGAACAGAAATGCAGAAGAAAAACAAAAAGGCAATGGGATCAGCACAGTGCGCAGCTGCTACCGCCTCAAGCGCACAGAGCACACAGAAGAACATGCAGTACGCCCAGTACCGTAACAGACAGCGTCATGGGTGGGCTGCGGAAGATGCCAACGCGATGGCAGATCGTCTCAAAGGAAAAAGAGTCGATCAGGTAGGCCGTGACAACTCCGCCAATGGTGCAGACCGCATCGTCAACGGCGTGAAAATCCAGACAAAATACTGCAAAACCGCCAGTGAGTCTGTCGGTGCTGCATTCAGCAAAGAGACAGGCACCTATCGTTACGAGGGAATGAAGCTTGAAGTTCCGAAGGATCAGTACGAAGATGCTGTCAAAATCATGGCAGAAAAGATTCGTCAGGGAAAGGTTCCTGGAGTAAGCAATCCTGATGCGGCAAGAAGCATGGTACGCAAAGGCAGTGTCACCTACAGGCAGGCCGGAAGGATTGCCAAGGCCGGCAACCTGGACTCCATCCGATTTGACGCAAAGACCCAGCTTGCAACAAGCGGAATGACCGCAGCCCTCTCTGGAACCACGACTTATGTCAGAGCGCGTAAAAACGGCCTCTCGAAAGGTAAGGCTCTGAAAGAAGCCGGAAAAAGTGCGGCGGTTTCAGGCGGTACAGCCATGGCCGTAGGCGTAGGAACACAACAGCTTCTTCGCACATCGGCCGGACGAAGCATGGCTGCTGCAGGTACCGTGGTATCACGCAAGGCAGTCGATGCTGTCTGTCGTAGCGCCGCAGGCAGAAAGGTAGTCGAGCAGACTGCATCACGCATAGCAGGTCAGCAGGTTGCCGGACAGGCCGCTAAAAACGTCATCGCACGTGGAATGCGAACAAATATGGTTACAGGAACAGTAATGCTCGCTGCCCAGACCATACCGGATGCAGTCAAGGTTTGTAGAGGCAAGATGTCTGGTGGTCAGTTCGCTGAAAATCTTGTTTCCAACGGAGCAGGAATAGGCGGAGGCTACGCCGGAGCTACAGCAGGCGCTGCGATCGGAACGGCGATATTCCCTGGCGTCGGCACTGCCATAGGAGGCTTCATCGGTGGTCTAGCAGGCGGAATAGCAACCTCGGGAGCAGCACGCGGAGTCTGTCGTCTATTTAGGAAATAGAGCACTCCATCTCGTTTCCATGGAACATGGATTGGTTCCACTCTCATGGAACCAATCCTCCAATCCTAATCCTTTGCAAGTCTTTGAAAATGCCCTAGATTTGCACCCAGTTCTTTAACATACTGCACTCGACCTTCACTTATTATTAACGTGAGTTCGACGAATTACAACTAAAAGAGT
>UMDL01058811.1_pt1 | contig 16390 bp, 17 predicted proteins | sample 1964481 | NCBI WGS metagenome assembly UMDL01 (sample SAMEA4835993, study PRJEB28245) | human gut metagenome | biome: gut microbiome; material: fecal sample | place: Denmark | collected 2008 | reverse complement strand
AAATCTGACAACGATTTAATCAGTGTTTCCTTAAATAGAATGGGATCGGATACGCTGCGAGAGAAGATAAACGCAATACTGATTCAGGCTTGTGCCTTCTTCTTTCGCACGTTCTGTTAAATCTCGATGCAAGGATTTCGGGAGACGTAATTTGAATTGGCCGGAGAATGTTTCAGTGCTGGCAGGTTCAGGGATGGGATAGCCATCTTCCAAAGCGGCAGACAACCATGCCTTTTTTGCATCTTTCAGATTTGCCAATGCTTCGTCCATAGTTTTACCGCAGGTCAGGCAGCCAGGGAGTTCGGGAAGAGCAGCGGTATAGCCGCCCTCTTCGGTATCTTCTATCAGTTCGATCTTGTAGGGACGTTTCATGAAATAGGACAGGTCTTTCATTTTGCATGCATCTCCTTTTCAATGATATCTTTTACCATACGGACATAGATTTTCTTGATGGGTATATGTGCAGGAATCGTGAGCGGAGCGCAGCCTGGTTTTCGAAATGTGTGGTGGCTGCTTCCTCCACGCGGGTTGTTATCCGTGTATCCATAGTGGATAAGAATTTTCTTGAGCTCTTCGAAACGCATATCACCGGGGATGGTGTACAAGCGTTTGATCAGTTTATCCCATTGAGACATAGAATCACCTCACTCATATTATAGAGTGGTGTCATATATGGTGTCAATCACGATGTCAACTGTAGTATAGCACGTTCTTTGGCTTGTGACTAGAGATTAGGGGGCGCGAGTGACTTGTGACTGGTGCCTAGGGACTAGGAGACTAAGGACTAGGGATTAAGAGACCAGGAGACTAGGAGACCTCAGACGTTCTCGTATCGTCATTTCGAGCGAAGCGAGAAATCTTTCTTGCAGTCCGATAAACGACGCACTTGAGACGCATTTCCCCGCTCTCTTTCATACCGCCCCTGCCCTATCCGCCCCTTCGGGGCACCTTCCCTTCGAGGGGAAGGCTGTGATACGAGAATATCCTATATGCTAAAACTCCGCGGCGCTTAGATCCTTCGACTCAGTTCTCATATTTTAGATAAGCCATTTTCTAACATACGACGTTTTTCTCCGCTCAGGATGACGAAAAGCGCCGCACCACCCCTTCTGAACCCTCTGAACCTATAGAACCTGCTCCCCTCTTTCGCAAACAATCAAAGGAACAGCACGTCCCCGGGACTAACCCTTTCCCCTCATTTCTCACTGTTCATTCGAGATATGCATCTTATCGAAGGCGAGGAAGGCGAGCGAAGTGATGATCGCTACGACAGTCGCGAGGCCCATGCCCTTCAGCTGCACCGGCCCAAGGACGATGGTCGCACCGGAGAGGCCGGAGATCATCGTGACTGCGGTCAGGATCAGATTTCTGGACTTCGTATAGTCCACATGCTTTTCGATCAGCATGCGGATACCGGAAGCTGCAATGAAGCCGAAGAGGAGGATGCAGACGCCGCCCATGACCGGAGTCGGGATGCCGTGGATGAGTGCGGCGATCTTTCCGATGAAGGAGAAGAGGATGGCAAAGCAGGCAGCACCGCCGATGACCCAGGTGCTGTAGACGCCCGTCATCGCCATGACGCCCATGTTTTCACCATACGTGGTATTCGGTGTAGAGCCGACGAAGCCGGAGATCATATTCGACAGACCGTCTGCAAAGAGCGAGCGGTGAAGTCCCGGGTCTTTGATGAGGTCGTGTCCGACGATATCGCTCGTGACGAAGAGATGGCCGATATGTTCGGCGAGGACCACGAAGAGCGCCGGAAGGATCATCATGATGGCAGAGAGATTGAAATGCGGCGCATAGAAGGTCGGCAGGGCGAACCATGGCATCTCCTCTACATGCGTGAAGTCTACGACACCCATGAAGACGGAGAGAATATAGCCGGCGATGACACCGATCAGGATCGGGATGATGGAGATGAATCCGCGCCCAAGAACGGTCGCAAGGATGGTGACGATCAAGGTGAACATGGAGATCGTGATGGAAGTCGCTGCGCTCATGCCCTGCGGCTCACCGATGAAGCCGGACATGGTCATGGCGAGTGGTGCCAGCTCGAGCCCGATGATCGCGACGATCGCACCCATGGCAGCCGGCGGGAAGAGGACATCGATCCAGGAAACGCCGATCTTCTTCACGAGGAGCGCGATGATCATGAAGCAGAGACCGAAGGCGATGAAGCCCCCTTGGGCATCCGCATACGTCATGCCCGCCGTCGCTGTCACCGCCAGCACCGGCGAGATGAAGGCGAAGGACGAGCCGAGGTAGGCAGGGAGCTTCCATTTGCAGATGGTGAGGTAGAGGAGCGTCCCGATGCCGTTCATGAAAAGGCAGGTCGCGGGGTCTACATTCAATAGGAAGGGCACCAGCACCGTGGAGCCAAACATGGCGAAGAGGTGCTGCAGCGAGAGAGGGATGGTGGGGAGGAGCGGGAGCCGCTCCTCGACTTCGATGATTCTTTTGCTCATAAGATTCTCCTTTTGGGGAAATAGTGACTAGTGACTAGTGACTGGGGATTAGGGAAATCAGACGGGGAGACTTCTTGCCTTCATGTATCCCCTTTCCCACTTTGGGAACATACGGAAACGGGATAAGTGGGGTGCGAGTCCTGAGGAAACGCTGATTCAGTCTGACAACGATTGAATCAGTGCTTTCCTAGAAAAAAGGAGGCTTTCGTGAAACGAAAGAGCCTCCTTCCTTTGCCTGACTGTGGATTTTTACCTGTCATATTTTATTCTTTTTGCGAAAGAAAAGCAAGTGGGGAGCGTCAGGAGGGAAATTCATGGACTGAAAAACAGACGCAATATTGCGTCTGCTTTTCAGTCTGTGATTTATATACAGAGTCATGCGCGCGTGGTATAATAATCATGAAAGAACCGATATATACAGGAGAAAAACCTGATTATACATTTCATAATGGGTGATTTCAAAAGATAGATGCGCTGAAAATTAGACGTAATATTGCGTCTAATTTTCAGTGAAGAGGAGTGCTACGATGGAGTTCAAACGACAGAAATACATGGATGCGCTGGTGGAACGCATGCACAATGGCATGATCAAAGTGGTGACCGGAATTCGCAGAAGTGGGAAGTCTTATCTTCTCTTCAATCTCTTTGTCCGTTACCTGATGCAGCAGGGAACGGCGATGGATCATATCCTCACCATGCAGCTCGACCGATGGGATATGCGGCGCTACCGAGATCCCGACATGCTCCTCTCTTGGATTCACGAGCGCATGACGGATGAAGGGGACTACTATATCCTTCTCGATGAAGTACAGTTTCTCGATCACTTTGAGGAAGTGCTGAATTCCCTCCTGTATGAGTCACATGTGGACGTGTACGTGACAGGGAGCAATTCGAAATTTCTCTCCAACGACATACTGACCGCCTTCCGCGGGCGCGGGGACGAGATCCATGTCTACCCGCTGGCCTTTTCGGAATTCATGGAGCAGTACGACGGGGATATGTACCACGGTTGGGCTGACTACGCGACCTATGGCGGTCTTCCGCAGGTCGCGTCCATGAAGACAGAGCAGCAAAAGATCACCTACCTGCAGAGCCTCTTCAAGGAAACGTATCTGAAGGATATCCTGGAACGGCATAAGCTCAAATATCCGGAGGGGATGGAAGACCTGGTGAATGTGCTTGCCTCCTCTATCGGTACACTGATGAATCCGACCAAGATCCTGGCGACCTTCCAGAGCCGCTTCCATTCGAAACTCAGCCTGAATACCATTCGCCAGTACATCGATTTCCTTGAAGAAGCCTTTCTGATACAGAAGGCCGTCCGCTACGATGTGAAGGGCAGAAAATATATCGACACGCCAGTGAAGTACTACTTCGAGGATGTGGGACTCCGAAATGCGCGGCTTGATTTCCGACAGGTAGAGGAAACGCACCTGATGGAGAATATCATTTACAACGAACTGCGCTGCCGCGGCTACCTGGTGGACGTTGGCGTAGTGAATCGGAGAATACTCGATGAAGAGAGTGGGCGGATGCTGAGCCGTCAGCTCGAAGTGGACTTCATCGCGAGTCTGGGAAATAAGCGATACTACATCCAGTCCGCCTTCCACTTGCCGGATGAGGAGAAGCTTCGTCAGGAGAAGGCCTCTCTCCTCGCCCTTTCAGATGGATTCAAGAAGATCATCCTCGTCAAGGATGTCATGCGCCCGCGCCGCGGTGATGACGGGATCCTCATTATGAGCGTCTTTGACTTCCTCCTCTATCCTCATGGGCTGGATGAGGTGTTTGCGTAGGGCAGCGGTTGCGGCGCAACGATGCACAATAAAAGCGATGAGATTTTTGTCTCATCGCTTTTATTGTGTGTGATGCAGTGCTCGCTAATGCTTGCTTCTTAGAACTGGAACTGAAGACCGATCTCGAAGTTGCGGCCGGGAGCGGAGTACCAAGAGCTGCTATATGGATCTTTGCAGGTACCGACATCAGTGTAGAACTGGTCGAAGATGTTATTCAAGCGACCGAATACGGTGATGTCAGGGCGAATCTGATAGTTGGCAGCCAAGTTCCAAACCCAGTAATTGGCATAGTCTCTCATAGCTGTCTTGCTGGCGCTGCCGTAACGGTTCATGACACCTCTGCCATAGAGGGAGGCTGTGAGTTTGTCGGATTGATAATTGACACCGATATCCAATGTGCTTTCTGGAAGTTGTCCATCCAGATTGATGTTGAGGTTATCTTTTGCACGGTTGATGTGGAGATAAGAATAACCGAGGCTGGTGCTCCAGTGTTCATTGAATTGCTTGTTCAAGGAAATATTAAATCCTGTGGAATCTGTTTTTCCCATATTGCTATATTCGCCGGCATAGGTAATTGGATCGGTCATGACCCAAGCAATCTGATTTTTGGCATGTTGGCGGAAAATGCTGAAGGAGCTGGAAAGACTGTCGCTGAATTTATGGTTTACGCCCCATTCAAAGGTATAGCCTTCTTCTGGATCAAGATTTGGATTGCCGTAATCAGCGGAATATAACTGATAGAGGTTTGGCGCTACAAAGAACTGCTTATAGCTGAAATAATAATTGGTGTTTTCATTCTGTTTGTAGCCTAACGTCAGGCTTGGGGAGGTATGACTTCCAAATTCGGAGTTGTGGTCAAAGCGGATCCCCGGAGTGACATTCCATTTCTCTGTCAGATCAATTTTATCCTGCAGATAGAAAGCGGTATTGTTGATGTGAATACCATCGGGGACCTGTTCTGTCGAAGCATTATAGAAAGGATCATTGTGGTATTTTGTGATTTCATCTCTATACCAATCCACGCCGCCAGTGATTGTTTGTTTCTCAGTCGTATATGTCAGCTGATCGGAAACGCCGATCGTCTTCATTCCCATTGTCCATGCCTGTCCGAATCCATTCCCGGATTTGTTGTAGTTATCTTGGAAATCGACTTTTGTGCGATAGACAGAGAATTGGTTGGATAAGCGGTCGTTGATTTTGGCTTTATACTGGAGATTGATGTAGTCGTTGTCCTTCTTGCCTTTATCTCTCTTGGTATCATTACTGCCATAGTCAGGGCGGGTGTAGTCGGATTTATATTTTTCATAGTTTAAGGAAATGTCGGAGTTATTTCCCAGATCGTAGCCCAGTTTCACTTTGTAGTGCTCAGAATTGAAGTGATTGATGACTTTGCGCCCCCAGCCATCTTTATAGTCTCCCATCAGCTCTTTGCCGGCTTCGGCTGTCCAGAATACTTTGCCTTCTTTGCCTTCGTTGTAGAAGCTGTAGTTTTCTGTGCTGTTGTTGCCGAAGGAGGTTTTCAGTGTGGTATGGACGGCATTTTCGGCCGGTTTTTTGGTGATGACGTTGATGACACCGCCCTGTGCATCTGAGCCGTACAGGGTGGAGGCAGAGCCTTTCAGGACTTCGATGTGATCAATGGAGTCCATATTGATCATTTCGCCAAGATTAGCGGCAGTCCCTGTAATGCCGTTGATGTTTCTCCTGACGCCATCAACGAGTACAACAACGTTGGACGAGCCATTGATATAAATGGAGTTTGTCTGGTATACTTGTGCGTTCCCGCCGTGATTGCTGAGGAAAACGCCGGGGACGGTACTAACTGCTTGCGAAACATCGCTATAATGTTTCTGTGCGATCTCATCTGCAGTCACGACTGCGACATCCGCATTGGCGTCGATCTTCTTCTCCGGTGTTCTATTCGCTGTGACGACGACCGCATCCAGCGAATACATCGGCACGCTATCCGCTGCCTGCACGCTAAAAGCGCCTGTGGTAAGCACAAGAGCTGCCAAAGACGCTGTCAAAATTTTCTGATTCATTTTACTTCCTCCTTTATCCCGTGTGGATGGAAACTTGAAAACAACCTGCGCCATCTGCTTCCGGTATACATCGCACCATCCGCAGCGGATCAGTTGTCTTCATCAAAGAGGGCAGTTCTTCTGACTCGGCGTCCTCGCCCGTCCTCGTCTTCCCGGTTTCCCAGTGACATCGTGAGGAGGGCTCAGCCTTACAGCGGCGGGACCGTGACGGATTTGCACCGTCTTCTCTTTTCACTTTCAAAGATTTTTTGAAAGACCTTCTTTGATTCAATATAAAAATGCTGTATGTATTATACAGCATTCACGCAGAAAATGGAAATGAAATTTTAATGATTCGGGATTCAAGATTCAAGGTTCAAGATTCGAGGTTCAAATGTTCAGGGTTCAACGGGTTCAGGTGGCGGCTTCGCCGCAAAAAAGGAAGCCAACCCCCGCCTCGCTGCGCTCGGCAGCCCCTTCCAAGGGAAGGGGCTCGCGTGGATGCTCCCTCCTTCCTTTGGAAGGAGGTGCCCCGAAGGGGCGGAGGTTGGATGGGGATAGCGGTATGAAAGAGAGCGAGGAAATGCATCTCAAATCGACAATTAACGAAAGCACCCTATCCACCGCTCCGCGTCGATTTTTATAAAGGGCGATGCCCGAAGGCTGGAGGATAGAAGTCAGATGTCTGATATCTGATGTCTCCTAGTCTTCTAGTCTAATCCCTAGCCACTCATCCCCAGTCACGATTTCTTGAACTTCATCGCTTCGCCTTTCGCAAGGGTGTCGCACATTTCGTTGTACTTGGTACCGACATGCCCTTTGACCCATTCGAAGGTGAGGCGGTGGGGCGTCATGACACGGTCCAGGGCTTTCCAGAGGTCCTGGTTGGAGACGGGGGTCTTGGCAGCGGTGAGCCAGCCGTTGCGTTTCCAGTTGTAGAGCCAGCGGTTGGTGATGGCTTTCTGGAGGTACTTGCTGTCGGTGTGGAAGGTGATGGTGCGGTGGATGCCGTCATCTAGGAGCTTCAGTGCTTCGTAGGCGGCGCGGAGCTCCATGCGGTTGTTCGTAGAGGCGGGCTCGCCGCCGGAGAGGGTGAGGAGCTCGCTGCCCTCGGCAGTGAGGAAGACGGCGGCAAATCCGCCGGGCCCATTGGGGTTCACGAGGCAGGAGCCGTCGGTGTAGATGATGAGTGTCTCGGGGAGGATGATGCGCTCGGTCTTGCCGTCGTAGGAGATGCAGCTGATGTCCATGGGTTCGGCGTAGGCGGGGTATTTCTTCTCGAGTGTTTCGATCGTTGGTGCAGGCTTTCTGGGGATGGCCGCATGGGCAGCGGCTTTCGGCGGCGGGGCGATGGGCTTGCCGTACCAGGCCTCCGCTTCGGCTTGGGTGGCAAAGCCTTTGTAGATGGCTCCGGGAAATCCGGTGACTTCTTTCTGGCAGTCGCTCCAGCTGTAGTAGACGCCCGCATGGTGTCCGCGCTTGACGACGTAGTATTTCTTGGGCATGGGATTCCTTTCGGGGAAATGGAGAGCGGGGGCAAGGGGGACCGCGCCCTTTTTCGTTTCATGAAAATGCGGCGCTCTGTGAAGGGGGCGCCGCTCGATGATCTCTTATTCTATGCAGATGCTTCCGTCTTCGACCATTTTCCAGAAGCAGTAGAGGGTGGCTTTCGTATCAGCGAGGCTGTCGTGCCAGCCTTCCTCGGAGTAGCCGTAGTATTTCGCGCAGGTGATGAGTTTCTGGTATTTATATTTTCCCGGATAGCGGGTACTCGGCTCGCCATAGGTCTTGGCGAAAGGCTTCATGAGGTCCAGATAGCGGACTTTGGAACGGCTCGGGATGTAGATGCCGTTTTGAATGAGCATCTTCTGGTCGTAGGGGAGGTTGTAGCCGGAGATGATCTTGGCGGCGTGAAGGATCTTCTCGATGCCCAATTTCCTCTCGCTGATGAGGGGCTTGCCTGCGACCATGGCAGGGGAGATGTGATTCACCGCTTCGGCGCCGGGCCAGCAGGTGGCGCGGGCAGGGCGGAAATATTCGTTCATCACGATCTCGCCCAGTCCATTTACGATGGAGAGCTGCAGGATCTCGGCTGATGGGCCGAAGCCGGTGGTCTCGGTGTCCAGGACGAGGATGTCTTCTTTCTTGATCATAGTAAGACGCTTTCATTGATAATCATGGGATGTGTGGCCGGGGCAGGAATTGCGTGCTGCGCGCACGCGATCTAAAAGGCGCGATCACCGGGTCTCTATTCTTCCCACGCGGTTTCTTTTTTATAGGCGCCGCCGTCAGCGATGTCTTGCTTTCTGCTGTGGCGGAGCTTGCGGTTCAGGGCGATGCGGATCTTTTTCTTGTCGCCTTTTTTGCCGGTGAGGCTTTCTGTCTCGTGGTCTTCGTCCCACTGCTTTTCGAATTTTTCTTTGCCGTACATTTTACGGGCGTACTGGTTCAGCCGGCTTTCCGGGGTCACTTTCTGCGGTCGTTTCATAGTGCTTCCTTCCCTTTAGAGATATGTCCCTATGGTATCATTATTGGGCGATGAATGCTAGAGGCAATGTGGTCAGGTCGCGGGGCGCGCCTTGAAGCTTGAAAGCAGGGATGAGCAGCTAGGGATTAGACTAGGAGACATCAGACATCTGACTTCTATCCTTCCGCCTTCGGGCATCGCCCCCTATATAAAAATTGACGCGGAGCGGTGGATAGGGTGCTTTCGTTAGCAGTGATTTGTGTAAAAACGTTTTTTCATTTGCATCATTCTCTTTCATACCGCCGGTGCCCTATCCGCCCCTTCGGGGCACCTTCCCCTCGAGGGGAAGGCTGACGATACGGGGGAAACCTGTTATCACGAGACCTTTGGGCATCGCCATGTTTCGTCATCCTGAGCGGCGAGAAACGTCGTATGTGAGATAACGAATGCCAGAACAGCTGCGACCTGAGTCGAAGGATCTCGGCGAAGCCGCCACTGGAATCCTTGCCTCCTCTCTTGCATCTCTCGCGCTTCCTGCTTATAATAGTTCACATAAAATTTTACCTATGAGTATAAAGGAAGGAACTCCTATGAAAAGTACATTTTTCCCTCATTTCACGATCGGGGCCGATGCATATGATGCCATCCCGGATATCTGCCTGGACTATGGCAAGACGGCGGTCATTGTGGGCGGTGAGAAGTCGAGAGCGGCAGCGGAGCCGCTGATCCGCAAGGCGATCGAAGGGAAGATCGAGCTTCTCGGCAGCTTCCAGTACGGGGATGACGCGACTTTTGAAAATGCAGAGGCGCTGACGAGGATCCCGGAGATCCGCAAGGCGGACATGGTCTTTGCCGTCGGCGGCGGCCGTGCGACGGATACGGCGAAGTGGGCGACGCATCTTCTGAAGAAGCCGCTCTTCACGTTCCCGACGCTGGCGTCGAACTGTGCGTCCGTCACGGCGGTCTGCATCATGTACCATCCGGATCACAGCTTCAAGGGCTCGATCTATCGCGACCGCAATGCCTATCATACGTTCATCAATACGGAGGTCATCGCACATTCGCCTCGTGAATATTTCTGGGCCGGTCTCGGTGATGCGCTGGCGAAGCAGTACGAGGTGCCGTTCTCCGCGCGCGGCATGGATCTCACATGGGTGCAGGAGACGGGCGTCAGAAACGCGCAGAATGTAGCGCCCGGCATCCTGAAGTATGGCAAGGCGGCGCTCGAAGCGGTGGACAAGGGCATCGTGACGGATGCACTGGAGCCGGCGATCCTTTCCATCATTGTGGCGCCGGGGATGGCGTCTGTATGCATCGAGGATGATCTGGACTCGAGCCTGGCGCATGCGATCTACAACAGCCATACTCGCACGCCGCACAAGGGAAATCATCTGCACGGCGCGGTCGTGAATTACGGTCTGCAGGTCATGCTGACGATGGATGGACAGATAGAAGAACGGGATAAGATCTACCGCTTTGCCAAGTCCATCGGTCTTCCGCATTGTCTATCTGACATCGGCATCGATCCCGCGCATCCGGATGAGCTGGTAGAGAATTGCCTGCACACGAAGGATATGCGTGTGAAGCCGTATGATATCACCTTCGATATGGTGTACAAGGCTATGATGGAGCTTGAGAAATTGAAATAAGGAAAGGGGCTGTGAAGAAATGAGGATTCATTTCTTCACAGCCCCTTTTTACTTTGCTTTCATTTGGTTCAGGGTTCAGGGCTCTCGTGGCGGCTTCGGCGCCTTTTTTTAGAAGATTGTATTCTCGTATCGCAGCCTTCCCCTCTAGGGGAAGGTGCCCGAAAGGGGCGGATAGGGTGACTGTGGCATGAAAGACAGCTGGGATAAGGTTTCCCCGTCACTCCTATGAGAGCTGCAAGTCCCCCGCGGCAGATTGAACGCGAAAATGAGAGGATCGTTATTTCACATCACCTTTTGGCTGCAAGGAGCTACAGGCTGATCCGGCTCATGAGAAGGTATCCGGCGAAGACGGCAAGAAGTCCGATGAGGAGCTGGGAGAGCAGGTAGGTGCATCCTTCGAGAAGGTGTCCGGCAAGGAAAAACTGCATGATCTCATTCATCATGGAGGAGAAGGTTGTGAGGCCGCCTAGGAATCCCGTCACCAGAAATGCAGAGGCAAGGGGGGAGGGGAAGTGCTGGGTGAAGAAGAAGGCGAGGAGACCGATCAGGAAAGAGCCGGCTCCATTGACGAGGAGCGTGCCATAGGGGAAGCTGCTTCCCAGAAAGGAGGCGGCAAGTAGTGTGACGGTGTATCGCGTGAGTGCGCCCAGTGCGCCGCCTAAGGCGACAAGAAGCGGTGTGAGATAGGAGGACATAGGGATCCTTTCTGCGGGCAGAAGCGAAGGCGGATGAGATATTTCCTTGGCGGAGGGGGCGAGGAGGCTCTCTGCCTTGAACAAAAAATATATTTTCTATTATAATATGAGAAGCAAGAGAGGAGGAGTGGCGATGCTTCTGGCAGGGATTATCAGTCACAGCGAAGAGACGGCCGGACTCATCCGGCGTTTTCTGGGAGAGATGACGCGCTCCAGGGGGCTGTCGCTCTCCTGCGTGTCGTATGACAACAGCTACGCCTTTCTGGGCGATTGGCGACGCGGGGAGGAGCGCTTCGACCTGCTCTTTTGGGATCTGTCCTTTTTGCCCGAGGGGGCGATGCAGACGGCATCCGATGTGCGGGAGCGCTGGAGTGATACGGAAATGGTCTTTCTTGCAGAGGATGACAGCCGCGCACTCGCTGCCTTCCGTCTGGGGGCGCAGCATTATCTGCTCCTTCCAGCGACGGAGGCGGAGGTGAGAGAGGCCATCGATCGCTGCCTTTCCGCACTGGAGGGAAGCTGGCGGCGGAAGGTGCTTCTCAAGACGGCCGATGGCTGGCGCTCGGTCGCGCTGGCAGACATAGAAGCGGTGATCTCCGAAGACCATGTGCAGCGCCTGTATCTTTCCGGCGGCGAGGAGCTCTGCCTTTCATCGACGCTCTCTTCCCTGACGGAAAGGCTCAGGGGACGGAGCGCTTTCCATTTCCTTTCGCCGGGGCGCGGCATACTCGTCAATGCGGAGCGGGTGAAGGCGATCGGGCAGGATACACTGACGCTCGAAGGCGGCCGCGAGCTTCCCTTGGTGAAGCGGAAGGCGGGCCTCTTCCGCAGGGAATGGGAGAAGGCACTCTGCCGGGTATGAGAGCGGGAAGGGGCAGCCGGTGACTAGGGACTGGTAGCTAGGGACTAGTGACTAGTAGCTAGGGATTAGGGATTGGGGATTGGGGATTAGGAGTGACTGGTGACTACTTACTACCTTCGGGCATTGCCCTTTATAAAAATCGACGCGGAGCGTCGCTCCGCCTAAGCCTTCCCCATCGGGGAAGGGGGATCGCGTCAGCGGTGGATAGGGTACTTTCATAAATCGTCGACTTGAGACGCTCCTTCCCAATCTCTTTCATACCGCCGCTGCCCTATCCGCCCCTACGGGGCACCTTCCCATAGGGAAACGTCGTATGTAAGATAACGAATGCCAGAACAGCTGCGGCCTGAGCCCTCGATCTCGGTGAAGCCGCCACTATCCCCGTAGAACCTGTTGAACCCCTGAACCCTTAAAACGAAAGGAGACGCCATGGCATCCCGATTTCTGCATGATCCGAAGTACGCACTGATGTATGGGCTTTTGGCGCTGCTGCTCCTTTTGTCCGGCGGTCTTCTTTTCCGGGAGGCAGGGCAGCTGCGGGAGAGGGCGGAAGGGATGGCTGCGGAGAATCAGCTCCTGCTGTCGTATCGGCACGCGGAGCGGGATGCGGCGCGGCTGGATCTCCTTTCGTCGCTCTTTCAAAAGGCACCGGCTTCGGCCTATGGAAAGCTGCTCGAGGAGGCAGGCGTCTCCGTGGAAGAGATCTCAGAGGAAAAGGATGGAAATTTTAATAAAATTCATGTAGTTGGCACTGGCAGTTTTTCACAAATTGTCCGCGGCTTTGATATAATAAAAAGCAAAGAAGTGTGGAATGCAGTGAAGCTCGTCCGATTGAAACGGGAAGGGACGGTCTTGTCCTTTGCGATCGAGATCACTGCATTTCAAAGCCGAGGTACCTATGAAGAAGAGAAATATCGTACTGATCGGTCCGATGGGGACCGGTAAAAGCAGAGCGGCGAAGATCCTGGCCGATGGGCTGGATTGGCAGCTTGCGGACACAGACCGCATGATGGAGCGGGATACGGGGATGAAGATCGCCGACTTCTATCGCGATGCGGGGGCAGAGGCCTTCGCGGAAAAGGAAATGCAGGTGATCAGCCGCGTCCGTTACTACCATGAAGCGGTGATTGCGATGGGGGGCAATTACCCCATGACGGAGGAGAAATTTCACCTCCTTGCGGAGCATGGCGTGATGGTGCTGCTCTATGCGAAGCCGTACCGCCTCGCAGAGCGGGTGCGCCGCCGCATCGGCAAGCGCCCGACCATGGACTATTCCGATGTGGATGGCTACGTGCGGCAGATGCTGCGGAAATGGGCGAAGTGGCGCGACCGTGTGGATGTGGTCATCAATACGACCAACTGCCACCCGGAGCAGACCGCGATCCTGATCGCCCGCTATCTGGACCAGCATCATGTGGAGTTCGCTGAGCGGAGATTGTGATAAAGGGCGCAGCTTCCATTCCTGATTTCTTATCTATGAGGAGGAAACTATCATGAAACGACTGGCTGTACTGACCAGCGGCGGTGATGCACAGGGCATGAATGCCGCTGTGAGAAGCGTTGTCCGGACGGCACTTGCCATGGACGCCGAGATATATGGCATTGAGCGTGGCTATGCAGGACTTTTGGATGAAGACATCACACCGATGACTTCGGCGTCTGTGGGCGGGATCGTGCTGCGCGGCGGGACGATGCTGCGCACGGCGCGCTGTCAGGCTTTTTTTGAACGGAAGAATCAGATCCAAGCGGCGGATATTTTAAGGAAGCACGGCATCGACGGGCTCGTTGTCATCGGCGGCGACGGTTCTGTGCAGGGGGCAGAGGTTTTGACGCACCTCGGCATCCCGACAGTGACGGTACCGGGTACCATTGATAACGACATGCATGGGACGGATGAGACCATCGGTCATGATACGGCGGTGAACGTGGTCGTTTCTGCCGTGAGCCGTATCCGCGACAGTGCGTCTGCCCACGAACGTGCCGCCATTGTGGAGGTCATGGGACGTTTCGCGGGACACATCGCACTCGATGCGGGCCTTGCCTGCGGAGCAGAGTACATCCTGGTGCCGGAGGTACCCTTTGAACGGGAGACGCTGGCACGGAGCCTCGAGGCGCAGATGAAGCTGGGACGGACGAACAGCATCATCATCTGTGCGGAAGGCGCGGGCGATGCCCGCTCGCTGGGGGAGTGGCTGAAAGAGCATACAAAGATCGACGTCTGTACGACCACGCTCGGCTTCATCCAGCGCGGCGGTCAGCCGACGGCCAGAGACTGCCAGCTCGGCTCCATCCTGGGCGCGTGCGCGGTGACTGCGCTCCTCCGGGGAGAGACCGGAGCGCTCATCGGTATGCATAGAGGCCGCGTGCGCATTCTTCCCTACGAAGAGGCAAAAAAAGAGAAAGAGCCATTCCGCAGAGATCTCTACGATCTCGCCGTCATGCTCGGCGCGACGGGGATGGAATGAAGCAAAGCGGCGCACTGTTCGTAGGGCGCCGCTTTTTGGGCAGCTGGTGACCAGTGACTGGTGATTGGTAGCTAGGGATTAGTGGCTGGGGATTAGGTTTGCGATACGAGAAAACCGCCAGTTTCAAACCTCCACGGCGCTTCCTCGTTTTATGCGCCGTACCTTTACTCCTCACTCCTCACTTGATTCGGAAGTTGACTTACATGCCAGTGATTTAGAAAACGCAATACTAGAACCCATAGAACCCATAGAATCTGTTTACCAAAGGAGTCTTTATGAAGAAGATCATCGTCAGCGCCTGCCTTTTGGGGCGAAACTGCAAGTACAGCGGCGGAAACAATCGGAATGAAGCTGTACTCTCCTATGTGAAGGGGCGAGAGGTGATCCCTGTCTGCCCGGAGGTCGCCGCCGGTATGCCGGTCCCGCGGCCTCCGGTGGAGCTTTGCAAGGGACGTGTGATCTCCTGCGAAGGGAAGGATCTGGATGCCGTGTATCGCGCAGGCGTCGCACGGACACTGGAAGCGCTTGCGGGGGAAGAGATCGAGTGCGCGATCCTCAAGGCGAAAAGTCCCACCTGCGGGGTCCATGAGATCTATGACGGTACATTCAGCGGGAAAAAGATCAAGGGCCAAGGGATACTTGCGAAGGCGCTGCGTCGGGCGGGCGTGCGTGTGATGGATGAGGAGGATGTGGAATCAGGAGTGGCTGGTGACTAGTGGCTAGGGATTGGGGATTGGGGATTAGGAGCCTCGAGTGACTTGTGACTAGTGACTGGTGACTGGTAGCTAGGGATTAGTGGCTAGGGATTAGGTTTGCGATACGAGAAAACCGCCAGTTTCAAACCTTCGCGGCGCTTAGATCCTTCGACTCAGTTTTCCTGTTTCAGATAAGCTATTTTTTCACATACGACGTTTTTCTCCGCTCAGGATGACGAAATGCGCCGTACCACCATTTCTCATTTCTAATTTCTCATTCAAGCGAAGCTTTCATCCGCAATCAAAGGGCGATACGCCCCAGGGACGAACCCTGAACCCGTTCCCTTCCATTTGACAAACTTGGTTTCTTTCCCTATAATGAAGAAAATGACCGTTAGTCAATTTCAAAGGAGGAAGACCTATGCAGAAGAAATGGATCGCCATCGCAGCAGCCGGGATGCTGCTTTTCTCGTCTATGTCAGCTCAGGCCGAGGAGCTGCCGCGCAGGAGTCTCACCGTATCGGGGAGCGCAGAGGTCACGGCAAAGAGTGACACCGCTGCCATCTACCTCTCTGTGGAGACAGAGTCGGCGCAGGTGAAGAATGCGGCTCGTGAGAATGCCCAGATCATGACCGATGTGCGGAATGCCGTCATTGCCGCCGGTGCAGATGCGTCAAGGATCGAGACGCAGAATTACAATGTGTATCCGCAGAATATCTATGACGATAAGGGTCGCGTGAAGTCGAAGAAATATAAATGCACGAATTCCATGAAGGTCGTGGTGAGCCGTCTGGATAAAACGGCCGCCGTCATGGATGCAGCCGTAGAAGCCGGAGCGAACCGCATCGACTCCGTGGATTTCTCTGTGAGCAAGACGCAGGAGTACAAAGAGGAAGCCCTGCGGCAGGCGACTGCCGCTGCGCTTCGCAAGGCACAGATCATGGCAGGCACGCTGGGCCGCTCGGTCGTGAATGTGATCTCTGTCAATGAAGACAGCGCCGATGTCACCCCGTACCGCGCGATGAATGTACGTATGATGGCAGGTGCGGCAGCAGATGCCAAAGAATCGACCCCGCTTTCCCCCGGAGACACGAAGCTCCAGAGCCGTGTCACCGTGGTGTTTGAGATCGGATAAGTGAATAGTAGCCGGTGACTAGTGACTGGTAGCTGGGAATGAGTGGCTAGGAGACTGAAAGACCAAGAGACTGGGAGACTAGTGTAGCGATTTGTTAACTTCTTGGCTTAGTGAGAAGTGGTGGAATGCCCCCTCCCCAT
>UMDL01025750.1_pt1 | contig 16566 bp, 9 predicted proteins | sample 1964481 | NCBI WGS metagenome assembly UMDL01 (sample SAMEA4835993, study PRJEB28245) | human gut metagenome | biome: gut microbiome; material: fecal sample | place: Denmark | collected 2008 | reverse complement strand
CGCCGCCGATAACGGCACCAACCTCTTTCATCTTGGTTGTAACGTTTACCTCGCCTACAGCAGATGCAGTGTAGCAACCGCCGTGTTTCTCGGTTACATCGCGCAGAGCACGCGTGCTGCTGAGGTTGCTTACCGTGTTGCCCGGTGTATGGCTGAGCACATAGTCGGCAACGCTGACAAGCGTATATTCCTCGCCGAACATACGTCCGTCCTCACAGATAAACGCAAGACGGTCTACATCAGGATCGACAACGATACCAAGACTGAACTCGCCGCTGCGCATACGCTCCATTATACCGCCGAGATTCTTCTCCAACGGTTCCGGATTATGGGCAAAATCGCCAGTAGGTTCGCCGTTAAGTATTTCGTAATCAACGCCCAATGCCTCAAGCAGTTCGGGCAGGATGATGCCTCCCACGCTGTTGATAGCATCAACACATACGCGGAAATGTGCCTTCTTTACAGCCTCAACATCTACAAGGCTGAGAGCCAGCACAGAGTCGATGTGGCGGCGGTTGAACGAATCGTCTTTGATATAATGACCTAGACTGTCTACATCGGCATACTCAAAGTCTTCCTTTTCTGCAATGTCAAGCACTTCGTTGCCGGCAGCCTTGTCGAGAAACTCGCCCTCACAGTTGAGCAACTTAAGGGCATTCCACTGACGCGGGTTATGGCTTGCCGTAATGATTATACCGCCGTCGGCACCCGACATGCGCACAGCAAGTTCTGTGGTAGGCGTTGTGGCAAGACCGATGTCGATTACATCATAGCCAACACCCATCAACGTGCCGCAAACAACGTTTCTGACCATTTCGCCTGATATACGGGCATCGCGTCCTACTACGATCTTGCCGCTTGACGACTTGCCGCTGCGGCGGATATATGTGGCATAAGCGGTTACGAACTTTACGATGTCAAGCGGATTGAGCGTGTCGCCCGTATGTCCGCCGATGGTGCCGCGAATGCCTGAAATTGATTTAATAAGTGTCATTATTTATCTTCCCCTTTCGTAAGTTATCGTGTAATAGCAAGGATAAACGCCCGAAGAAGCATAGGCATGTCCCTGTGTGTGCGGAACGATAAGATTAACCTTGGCTATCTCGTCTCCTGCATTTTCAGGACGTCCAACCTTTATATAAGTCAACGGAACAAGCCAGCCTGACGGAACTGACGTTGTGCCATAAAACATGGCCATGACGCTCTGTCCGTCGATAAACGATGCTGTAAACGATCCGCTGCTGTTTGTTACGGTCATTTTGTCAACAATAGAAGAAAAACTGAGGATGTCGTTGGTCAGCTGCAAAGAGTCGGTTAGAATGTTATATTCGGTGAAGCGACAAAGCACGGTTGTGGTCTCGCCTTCCTTTATCTTCTCACCGCATCCCTCTCTGACAATCTGCATGTAAACTCCTGAATTCTGCATCAGCACAAACTCATTCTTGCTCACATCGGTCTTGTATCCCTGCTCCTTAAACTGCGACTCAGTTATGACAGTTATGGCCGAATCGGCAATAAATCTACTAATTGCAGCACGCTCCTTATCTTTCTGCTCTGCATAAGTCTCTGTATCATCACAGCTTATAACCGTTACGGCTGCGATAAAGGCTATGAAAGCCAAAGCTAAATTTCTCATTCTATTTTTTATAATATGTAAGTACGACTGGCAAAATTACAAAAAATACACTAATTACGCCACATCGCAATTTATAATTATGCTACTTTAACTGATATTCGGCAAATTAACGCGGATATTGCCTTTTGACAGATAAAAAAGCCGTATGTCAGAACTTGAATTCGGTTACGGCCTTCCTTACCAGCGCCTCTGCCTCTTCAACCGAGCATTCAAGGCGTCCGCCTGCAGCGTTTAGATGGCCGCCGCCGTTGAAATACTGTTCTGCAAGCTTGTTGCACGGGAAGTTATCCACAGAGCGTGTGCTCACCCACACAAGATTATCCTTCTCGGTGTCCTGCCTGAGCGATATGCTCAGCCTCAGGCCTTTTATCTGCAGGGGCATGTTAACCAGTCCTTCGGCGTCGCCCTTGATGTAATGAAAGCGCTTAAGATCGTCGCGCGTCAGTACGAAATAGGCTGCACGCTCCTCCTGCATAACCACCATTTTCTCGTTAAGCACATAGCCGATGAGCCTCATGCGCCACTCGCTGTAGTTATTGTAAACGTTGCGGTAGATTTTGTCTTTATCGATGCCCTTGGTAAGCAGCTGGCTTATAATGAAGAAGATCTCGGGGCGTGTTGAGTTGTAAGTGAATCCGCCCGTGTCGGTCATCATGCCGCAATACAGCGGAACTGCGCACTTACGCGTCATCATGTCGAAACTGCCGAGCTGCCATATCAGGCGGAAAACCAGTTCGCACGTGCTGCATGCCTCAGGATGCGACACACACAACTCTGTGTCGATGTCGGGGTTAAGGTGATGGTCAACGAGAACCTTCTTTGCAGGCGAGGCTGCCAGCGTGTCTGCCATGTCGTCTGTGCGTGAGTAGGTGTTGAAGTCGAGACAGAACACAAGATCGGCCGAAGCCAAAAGTCCGTCGACAAAGCTTTTATGCTTGTCGTATCTTATGATGCGCTCCGTGCCCGGCAGCCACTGCAAGAAGTCGGGATAGGCATCGGGGACGACAGCCACGGGCACCTTGCCCTGCTGACGCAAAAACTCTGCCATGCCGAGCAGCGAGCCAAGAGCATCGCCGTCGGGACTGCGGTGGCAGCAAAGAATAATATTGTCTGAACTGAGGATAAGGCTGCGGAGGCTTTCGGTCTCCGCAGCTGTAAGCAAGTTAATGTCCATTATTTATCAAAATAGGAATGTGTTTCAGGCACGGGCATAACAACGTGAGCCCTGCACTGCAACATATTGAAAAGCGGCTAAACGCCGCTGTTTGTGGCAATATTCAGTTTTAAAAAAGTTTGTTGGGATAAACGCCTTCGTCAACAAGACTCTGAATCTTGTCTACAACAGCCTGACGGTCGGCAGAATAAGTTACGCCAAACCACTTGCTGGTTGTGTCAAGCACCTTCACTGTGGCTGTCTTGTCGTTAATCAGCTTATTCACCATAAGCGGAATAAAGAACTCGGCCTTAAGGTTCTCCATGTTTTTCGGATCAGAGAGGAACTCCTTGAAATAAGCCTCGCTGTGCTCGAAATAATCGGGAGTGAATCCCCACATATTCATTGACACCGGTGTGTTGTCCTCAACTGCCACCCATTCGCCCTGCTCGTCCTTGTAGCATACAGGACCGTTTACGCGCATAATCTCAGTGCGCTCAACCACAGTGGTCAGATTGCCGGCATCATCCTTTGAGCAGATGCCACGTGCCACGGTTCCGTTGTCAGACAGAGTGTTGCCAACGCGGAAACCAACCATGGCATAATTGCCGCGGCTGCCCTCAGGAAGTTCAGACAGGAACTTGCCTATAACCATGAATGCATCGCGGTTGTAGAAGTCGTCGCAGTTGATCACGCAGAACGGCTCCTTGATAACGTCTTTTGCCATAAGAACGGCATGGTTTGTACCCCACGGCTTTACACGGCCTTCTGGACAGCTGAAGCCTTCAGGCAGACTGTCGAGACTCTGGAAGCACAGCTCTACAGGCACATGGCCTTCGTACTTGCTAAGAATCTTCTCGCGGAAATCGTCTTCAAAATCTTTTCGGATAACAAAAACAATCTTGCCAAATCCGGCCTTTATGGCATCATAAATAGAATAGTCCATGATTGTCTCGCCGTTAGGACCCAGTCCGTCGAGCTGTTTCAAACCACCGTAACGGCTTCCCATTCCGGCTGCCAGCAATAATAATGCAGGTTTCATATTGTACGTAATTTTATTTTAAGGTTTAACTTTATGTCCCGGCAATGCGTGTTAAACAGTTATGTCAGGATATTGTTCATAAATAACAGAATGCAAATATACTCATTTTTTATGAAAGGCGGCGTTTTTCGTGGCGTTTTCGGCATAAAAAACATTGGCAAACAAACAAGGCGTAACTTATCATGCCGTGTTCCACAAAGTCTGTTTGTAAGCAGACACAGAAAAAACAGCGCATTGTGTCACTTTGACTTTATCACAAATTCAGCCTGAAATAGAAAAAGCGGAGCATGATTTAAGCACCAACAGGTAAAGCATATTTACAAAAGAGAGTCAAACGGCAGGTTAATTAGTGGTAAACCTATGAGTTTTTACTCAAAAACAGCACATCTGGTAACGCAAAACAAGACTGTTTTTAGGCAAAAATGCAGGCTTTTCATGTCGTTTCGGAACAAAAATTGATGCACATTATTTTGGATATAAGCATAACGTCTTATATCACAAGACATTGCAACTGCACACGTATTTTGCCCATATTTTCGTCCGAATGATTTTAATTTTAAAATAACGCAGTATGAGAGCGCCAACAAAAGTCACAAAGAAAGTAAAATCATGTCATACATAACATTATGACAAACCGGCGCAGCAAATCAATGCTGTTTCTCTTCTGCATGCAGAACGCCAAGATGCAGCTCAGGAACACAGGCCCATACGCCTTACAGAATCGGCAGATTTGTGCTTTTCCTACGGGAGAAGCAAGCAGAGCCGGGACACAACAGAATCAGCCTTTAACACTGTGTCCGGCAAATAACATTAGCAAAAAACTGCATCAGAAAGGATAGCCGACGGCGATATGAATGGCCTGGCCGTCGCTGAACTTGGGAATGTTATAGAATCCGCTCTTGCCCGTATCGAACGGCACGTGAAGACCTACGCCCCAGTCGAGACGCAACACGAGGAAGTCGAGATCGTAGCGCAGACCTACTCCCGTGCCGAGAGCCATTTCCTTCAAGGCGTTCTTAAACTGGAACTTGGCGCCCTCGCGATAACCGTCGTCACGCAGGGCCCACACATTGCCGGCATCTATAAAGGCTGCTCCGTAAAGGTTGCCGAAAAGATTAAAGCGATACTCAAGGTTAAGCTGCAGCTTTATGTCGCCTGTCTGGTCGAGATACGACAGTTTTGACTCGTTGGTGGTGTAGCTTCCCGGACCTATGCTTCTCACCGCAAAGGCTCTTATGCTATTGGCTCCTCCCACATAAAACTGCTCGCTGTAAGGCGCAGCCAGACTGTTGCCGTAGGTGTAAATCACTCCGGCACTGATATGCCACACAAGCTGCGACTTCTGCCCCAGCTGCCATATCTTGCTGAAGTCGGTTTCTATTTTGAGGAACTGCGCGTATGGATTCTTAAACAGCTGCTTGCCCACTTCGCCCCATTTGTTTCCGGCAGCCATATAAGCAAGCGACAAGATGTTGCCAGACTCCGTGATGGTGGTCTGCCATACAACAGGGTTGCGGTGTTTCACAGTGCTGCTATATGCGAGCATATAGCGCATCTTTGGGATAAATGTATTTTGCATAGATGTCTGCAAATACGGATTTTCCTGAAGTATGGAGTCGAATTTAGCCGTGGTGTAGTTAAGGCGCTGATACTGCAGCGTCAGCGGACTGAACTCATGGCGCCACGTAGCCGAACGCTGCCACTTATAGGTCCATTCGGCAGAGAAGGTGTGCATCTTGAAATAATCAGGACGCTTCATCACGTTCATACCGATCTTGGCGTATGTTGTAGGCGTTGTGAAATAGCGGCGATGCTTAAGGAACGGGACTATAAGGCGCGGAAACTCTATTGATGCGTCTGCACCATACTCGTATGAATTCATGTCTGTCGACGAGCCGCTGACGTTGCCGCCCTTCTGCCATTCGTAAGAGCCGTGAAGGTTTATGTCGAGCTTCTCGCCGCCACGGAAGGCGTTGCGCTTTGTGAAACCGATAACAAGCTCGGGACCGGTGCGGCCGTTTATCTTGTTGGTGTAGTTGGTTTCTATATAAAAGTCATAAGGCTTGCCGAACGTACACGACAGGTTAAGGTCGAGCGTGTCGCATGTTGCTGTGGTGTCACGCGGCGTAAACGCAAACTCAACCGAGCTGAACTGCCCCGATCCGCTAAGTTTGTTTGACGATTCCAAATAGTCGTCATATCTGAAAAGCTTGCGCGGACGCAGTTTCAGGTCGCTCAAGATTATTCGCGGACGTATCGGCGGCTTGCGGCCGTTGAACCTGACCGTGAAATAGCGATGGCTGAACGAGTCTTTCAGCACCTCCATAAACTGTTTGCGGATGTCTATTCTGATTTTTCCTATATACCATTTGTGCTTGGCAAGTTCCGGCAGATTGTCGGCCATCTGCAGGCGCAGACTGGCCTTGCCGGGCGTGATTGTTGTGTCGGCAAGATAAGAGGCGAAACTCGGCTGATAATAATAATAGCCGTTGTTGCGGAACAAAGTGGCTATACGGTTGCGCTCTGCGTCAAGAGCAGAGGCGTCAAAAGGCGAACCGCTCTTTATTTTGGCCTCATCCTTTGTCTTCTCTAACAGCGTGTCGGCCATCTCCGGAAAGCCCACATACTGAAGTGTGTCCACCGTGAGCAGCGGTCCGAACTTTACGGTGTATCCTATCTTACGCTTCTTTGGATTCTTCTGTTCCACAATCTCATACTCTACCGTTCCGTTCATATAGCCATGATTGCGTAGCACCGACTGCGCCACTGAGGCACGGAGCTGAGGATTTACCTGACTCATGAGCACGGGCGACTTGCCAAACGTCTTGGTCATCCATTGTGCTATCTTGTTCTTTGAGCCTGAAAAGGCGTTCCATATCCACAAGCCGTAAGGAAACGGCGTGCGATAATACGAACTGCCGAACAAGGCGCCGTTGGGAGCTGTAGCCAACGAAGCCTCAACCTCCTCACGAGTTGTCTCATAATGGTCGCTTTTCTCATAGTCCTGATAGTCGATCTTTGTCAGTCCAATGAACAACTGGTCGCCCTTCGGTATGCCGCTGGTGGTTGAGCACGACCACAGCAACACCGAAACGGCAGCCAACAGGCACACACGAAGCGCAAAAACGCGCAACGACGGAAACGACCTTCTGGCCACATATATTATATTCTTTACCGATAGTCTCATTTCTTGTCAGGTATTGTATCAGAGCGCAATGGAATAATCGCGTCCTTCTTCTTGAAACTGAATATATCCTTAAAATGCTGCAGGCTTCTTCTCCAGATGAAACCTACGCCATACTCGCGGGTGGTGCCTTCGAGCCAGTCGTAAGCATTGTTGTCATAGAACAGCTTGACATAAGTGTCTGAAGAATTGCTCAGGCGGTATTCGAGCGTTACGTTGTCAAAGAACGACTCGTTCTGATTAGCCACGTCGGCACCAGTTGACACTTTTCCGCCTACTACAATCTTCATTCTGTTGTTCCAGAAGCGCTTAGCAAACTTGAACGAATAGTCTGTGTGGGTGTTTCCGCTGGCGTCAGTGGCATTGTCCATACCGAAACTGAGGTCGAGCGTGCGCAACGCACTTCCCGTAATATTGTTAATCTCGCTCTGCAGGAACGAACTTAGCGCGTTGTTCATGGAGAATCCGCTAGTGTTGCCGTCGGCTATATACATGCCCGTGGTAAGCATCGTAACGGCAAGTCGGCCGCGCTGTTCCACGCTCATTGCCATCAGCTCGTTATGCAGCGACATATCCTCCGGCGCATCGAGCGTAAACTCAAGTCCCATGTCCGAAAGGGTCTTGGTTATAACCACGCCACAGTCGAACTCAACCGTACGCCCTTGCTCCCCGCCATTAGACACACTTGCCTTTGTTCTCTCCGTGGCCGTTATGTTTAGCTTCGGGTTCATCGGGTCGCCGGTAAACTCAATATTACTTCCGTCCTGAATGGTAAACGTCTTAAGAGGAATAATAGGCAACGAATATTTCATCTCGCCATTGTCGAGAGTATATTTTCCGGTCAACACGATGTCACCTGTCAAGCCGTACTTCATGCGCAGGCTTCCGCCGCCCATAAGGTCGATATAGTTAGAATGGTCTGCGTTAAGATAGCACATGACGTGTGATCCTTGGGCAATATTCATCGTGAGATCCATGCTGAAGCCCGACAGCGGCTGATGTGTTACAACGGCCTCTGTAGTGTCACTGAAGCTTGTAAACTTAACAAGTTCGTCCATCTGGTTGTCGGTAGACAAAGGCGAATCACGCAGGATGTAAGACATGTCGGTAGAACCGAGCACATCAAGTCGTCCTAATAGTTTAAGATTGCTAAGCGGCCCCTGCATAGTGCCGATAAAGTCGACAAAGGCCTTACCGAAAGCCACACTGCGCCTGTTTTCCTTGGCGTCAATTATCTGACAGTTCTTGGCAGCCATGCGCAGATCCATAGACATGTTGGCAACGTCAGAGAAGTCGATGTTTCCGTCGAGAATCAACGGGTTGTCATTGTTTGCAAACATCTTGAAATTCTCGAACAGCAGATTGCTTCCTACGATACGGATAGGCTCCTCGCTAAGACGCATACGTATGCCATACTGCGCACTGCGCATATAACAAGAATCCAACGTAAGCTCGCCATTGGCACGTGGATGCGACAGCGTGCCTTTAACATCAAGAGAGCCGTCGGCATAACCTTTCAGACGAATGATACGGTCAGGAATGAATCCGTTGAGCAGACGCATCGGCAGGCGTGACATATTCATCGTAACATCCAGTTGTCCGTCACCTTCCGACTTATACGATCCGCTAATGTCTGCCACCTGATTATCGTTACACATGAGCATTCCGTCAACGCTGTGGGTTCCGTCCGACTGAGGCATATAGACAAACTCAAGTCCGATGTTGCCCATGCGTGTCCGCTCGTATGTCATCTTGTCTACAGTTACTGACGATGACACAGAAAGCTCGTCCTTTGTCTGTATCAAGTGGAAGTCGCCGTTCATTATTCCGGTTATGCGAGGCATATACGGAACAACCGTAAGCAGCTTCGACAGATCAAACTTGTTAAGTCCTATCGTCAGGTCCTGAAGCGCATCGGTGTTTTCGTCGTTAGTATATGCATATATACCCGTTCCGTCGTCGGCCTTCAGACGCAAGTCTGCCATGATGCGCCGGTCGGTTCCCATGAAGATATAGTTGTTCTCGTTAACCTCAAACTTCTTATATCCGAGAATCGGGTCATCAGTAAGCATGTGCATCTTTATGCCGTTCTCCTCCATCGAGGCCTCAATGCCCATCTTGAGTCCGAGGCTGTCTTTTGCATCATACACCTTGAAGTTTACGCCCGAGCCTTTCTCAAACACATATCCGTCGAACAAGGCATTGAACACATACTGCTTGTTGTCGCTGTTATTGCGCACCTGTCCGTTGTAAGAGCATTGCGTCGAGTCTGACACGATATTAAAGCGTACGGTATCGAGCACCAGGGTGTTCTTCTGAAGTTCAAGAAGCTGAACGCTGCCGTTTAGTCCCGTATGCGGCGACGACTTTATGTCTATGCTTGCATCCTGGAAAACATAGCCGGCATTGGCTATAAACCTGCTAAGAGGATTATTCTTTCCTGTTGTGAGATAAAGATCGGCCAAAGGCAGCTTAGACCTCAGCACGGATATGTCTATTTTCTTATTTTTAAGTTCGGCAGACAGTTCATCCATGAAGAATCCGCTCTGCTTAAGCACTTTCTTATATCCGCCGCTGCCGTTGAACCTCAGACGGAAGTCACCACAATATGCGGCAAAGTGAGTTGTGTCGCTGCTCGTGATCATGTCAATCTCAAGGTTATCCGGACGGTAGGTCCTTGCCGAATCTGTCATGACCAGATTCCTCAGATTACCCTTCACGCCCAGCAATGTCTTAAGATCTGTATACGCATCTATCTCACAGTTGAAAGATGTCGTGAACGGCGACTTCACTATTCCAAGTCCATACCAGTCGGCATGATTCAAGTCAGCCTTAAGCGATGACATTATCTTCTTGCGGCTCAGGAATGCGTCAAACCTCACATTACCGTTAATAAGCGGATTAGCACTGTTAACGCAAGCATGCGCCTTGCCGTTGTTAAGATTAGCGTCGAAATCAATTCCGTCAAAATTATACTTGCCATAACTGAATTTCCTTATGCCTGCCTTTGCCTGCAAAGCTGTGCGATGCGACAGGAAATCGAGTCCGTTGCCCTTAACATTCATGCTGCCTGTGAAATCGCCCATTCCGCTGCCCGGCAAGAAATGGCCAAGATGGAGATTATCGGCTGCAACAGAAGCCTTATAAGCCAAGGTGGCTGCATTAAAGTCGGCCTTTGCCTTAACACTGCCTCCGCCCTCACGGGCTACGAAATCTGCCGCATATTGCTTGCCGTTGGCCTTAAAGTCGCCCTTGAGAACAATTCCCGCAGGTATATTAAACGAGCCTCCACTGCTCGCAGCCAGCGCCTTAACAAAACTCAGATTATATGTTCTGGCGTCAAGAGTGACATTTGCACGCAGACGCTTATCGTCGTTAAGGTTTGCGGCAAAGCCACGTGCGTTGACATTGAACGCCGTAGGCAGCTTAAGGTTTAGTCCGGCAAACTTAAGATATTTCATGTTGCCGGATATGACTGCCTTGACCGAAAGCGGATGATTAGGCCAACGCCGTATAAACGCTGTGGGCATACTGCCCATGAAGCGCATGATGTCCTGCTTGCCAAACTCACCGTCAGCCCTGAGCTGCAGCTTGCCCGGATTCTTGTCGCTGAACGCATTAAGGTCCATTATAAGATTGGCCTTCAGATAAGAGTCGGGAGTCTTCAGGCTGAAAGAAGGCAGGGATATCTTGACAGAATCCATGGCAAACGGACCAGAGATGTCATTGACGGTGATGCCGCTCTTCTCCTTAAACGAGCAGGCACGCAATATCATGTCGAGCTTAGGCGCACAATAATAGAATGAATCAATGCTGATGTTTAAGTCTGACAGACTTATATGATTATAGTCTAGTCCCTTTGTGCGCACCTTGAAATTGTTGTCATAGCTTACGCGACTGTCGTCAAGCTTAAGGCTGTTCAGCCTGTAAAGGCTCGTACCAAGGTCGAAGAAGCCGCTGCGCGCCTCAGCCTTACCCAGATAGGCTCCTACCTGAAGCGTGTCGCCGGGCATGTGGACTACAACTCCCGTATTGGCTATATCAAGCTTCTCTACGGTTATTTTCCAATAGTTTTTGCTCTTCGACGTGTCGGGCGGAACCGTGTCGCTAAGTTCCACGTTTACAGAGGCATCTTTCAGTTCGGCCTCATTGACGAGTATTGTCTCCTTGCCCCAGTCGATTCCGTGGCTGCGCAGATAAAGTCTGTCGATGCTTCCCTTCACGCGGGCTTCATGAACAAAATCAGCCGTATTCACTTTAAGCCCGTTGAACTCGAAGGCGTCTATCTCCACCTTCTTCTTCAACAACGGCCAAAGCTGTATGTCAACAACAAGTTTCCTGACGTCAGCCACAGTGTCTTTCACCTGCGGCAGCGAGTCGTTCTGCTGAATCATGCGGAAGCCATGCACGCCGAGGTCAAGCGGAAACTCGAGCCGCACACGGTCTACCGTGATGTCCATGCCGGTTTTATCAGAGGCATACGCAACCACCTGCTTTACAGCCCAATTCTGTACAGCAGGGATGTAAAGCAGCACTGCAAGCGTAATAAACAGCAAAACCGGTGTCAGCACTATCACACCGGCCCACTTCAACGTCTTCCTCATCGGCACATGTAAAAAATTGTATCCAACCGTAATACATGCAAAGTAAGCAAATATTTCGGAAAAAAAGAAATTATTTGGCAACAAAAATGCCTGACGAGGCTAATATAATGTTACAGCATACGCATTTCGCGCCACAACCTGTCGTCAGGAAGCGGTGCCTCGGCGTATATCTTCTCCTTCGACACAGGATGCACAAACTCTATCTTGCGTGCCAGGAGCGATATGCTTCCGTCGGGATTGCTGCGCCTTGCGCCATACTTAAGGTCGCCTTTTATCGGACATCCGATGTTTGCCAACTGGCAACGTATCTGATGGTGGCGTCCGGTCATCAGATTAACCTCAACGAGCGTATAATTGTCCGAACGGCCTATCACCTTGTAGTGCAGCATGGCTTTCTTTGAGCCGGGCACCTCATGGTCGTAGGCATAACTCTTGTTCTGCTTTTCGTTGCGGCTAATCCAGTCGGTCAATACAGCTTCAGGCTCTGCAGGGCAGTTTTGGGTTATCGCCCAGTAGGTCTTATGAACGTCGCCTGTTCTGAACATGTCGTTAAGACGCGAAAGGGCCTTCGACGTCTTGGCAAACACGACAAGTCCCCAAACGGGGCGGTCGAGCCTGTGGACAACACCGAGAAACACATTTCCCGGCTTTGCATATTTTTCTTTAATATACTGCTTCACATCATCGGCCAGTGTCCTGTCGCCGGTCTTGTCGCCCTGCACAATCTCACCGCTGCGCTTGCTCACTATGATGATGTGATTGTCCTCGTATATAACCTGCATGTCTGTATTCTGTATTTATAATATGACTGATAATGTTTTAACAAAAGCAAAGAGGGAAGACTCTCGTAGCAATCTTCTCTCTTTGCACAAATCTGTATAAACTGATAATTTATTACATGTTCATACCACCGTCAACCTGGATAACCTGGCCAGAGATGTAGCTTGACATGTCTGAAGCCAAGAATGTAGCGCAGGCTGCGATGTCGTCAACAGTACCGCCGCGGCGCAGAGGTATCTTTGCAGCCCACTCCTTGCGAACCTCGTCAGACAGAGCCTGAGTCATGGCTGTGTCGATAAAGCCCGGAGCAATGGCGTTGGCGCGGATGCCCTTAGGACCCATTTCCTGTGCGATGCTCTTTGCCAAAGCAATAAGACCTGCCTTTGAAGCAGCATAGTTAGCCTGGCCGGCATTACCGTGAACACCTACTACAGATGCCATGTTGATGATAGAACCCTTACGCTGGCGCATCATTACAGGAACACAAGCGTGTATGAAGTTGAACGCACTCTTCAGGTTGACAGCGATAACTGCATCCCACTGTGCCTCAGTCATACGCAACATCAGTCCGTCCTTTGTTATTCCGGCATTGTTAACGAGGATGTCTATTGAGCCGAAATCCTCTTTCACCAACTTAACAACCTCTTCTGTCTGAGCGAAGTCAGCAGCATTGCTGGCATATCCCTTAGCCTTAACGCCCTTAGCAGCTATCTCGGCCTCTGTGGCTTTTCCGTTCTCGTCAATAACAAGGTCTGTGAAGGCTACGTTAGCGCCCTCTTCAGCAAACTTCAGCGCGATAGCCTTACCGATACCGCGCGCTGCACCTGTAATAAGCGCAGTCTTACCTGTTAATAATCCCATTTTCTTTTTTATTTTATAAAGTTGTAGATAATTTTAAGTACATATTTTTTATATCAGGCACAAGCCTCCTACTTAGACATCGGCTTGCCCAGCGCACCATACACAACCTTTGCCACAAGCGGCTTGCTGGCCTCGGGCGTCATGCCATGACCAAGACGGCCGCAGATAAAAGGCACCTCAAGACCCTTGATACAATAGTGCGTGATGTCGGCCACCAGCTCAACATTGTCTATGTCGAACTCTCCGTCGAGCTTGCCGTCGGCATACACCTTTCTGAAAAGTTCTATTTCGTCTTCGTCAAAGTTCTTTCTCACCTTCTCCACCATCCATATATTTCTGAAGAAGGCAGCACGCAGGTTGCCGTTGCGCATCACGGTTTCTTTAATCATGTTAAGGTGTGTGTAAATCAGCTCAATAATCTTGTCCTGAGGCCGTATTTTCTTGGCGGCCACCTCGTCCATCTTGTCCGAAAGCCGTTCGAGCTCCGACTCAATCACGGCATAGTAGACCTCCTCTTTACTTTTAAAATAGGTATAAAGAGTACGCCTGCCCTTGCCCGAAGCCTTGGCTATATCGTTCATCGTCGTATTTTCCAAGCCATTTTTGGCAAACAGTTGCCTGGCAACGTCTACCAGCTTTTGCCTTGTTTTAGATATGGACATCTGGTTGTTTCTCCTAATTTACTTTTGTACATACTGATTATCGTGTGCAAAATTATTATTTTTATTTGACTCCACAAACATTTTAACGCGTAAAAGATTAAAGAAACATTAAACTAAACTATAAATAAATGTACTTTTGATACTTGTCACCAAATCTATACATGAAAAACAATATATTTGCTTAACAGTCAGAATTTCAGCCGGACTGACACCATCATCTCACGCCCGCGCAGCGGTGTGCGGTAATATTGGTAATTGACTCCAGTGTAAAAAGCCTCCTCATATACACGCCGGTCAAGAAGGTTGACGGCAGAAACTGACAGACTTAGACTCTTTAGAACGTCATATATTACTCCGGCATTCCAAAAGCAGTTTGTAGAATAATGGCCATGCGACACTTCAAACGTGGTTTGCGAAAAATCTGAATACGCATGCACATTGCTTACTGGATAGACATCCATACGCACTGTATAGTATACATTTTTAAGCAAATCGCCGCTTTCCGAAAAACAGTCGTGCCGTTTCCAGCTGACATTGCCGGCACATGTCACACTTCGATTAATCCAGCTGAGCTTATCCCATCCCGTTGTAAGCGAGGCATTCATTGCGTTATAACGCAGATAGTCTTCTATTCCGTTTTGCGAGGCCAACGCCTTGTTGTATGAATAGCTGCACGAAGCATCTACCGATAGGCCGGCGCGCGTATATATCTTCTTGAGCGATGCCACCAGACTCCACGAAGAACGGCTGTTGTCATGCCATTCGGGAGTTGCGAAAGTGTAATCGCCGGCATAAAGATACTTCATGTAATAGTCGCGCCTGACATGCGTCCAGCCTGCATAGACATTACAAGAAAACATAGAAGAAGCGTCGAAATATGAAAGCCGCAGATTAGCCAGCGAAGTACGTTCAACAGAGATGCTGTCAGGATATTTTGTATATGTGCGGTAATTGTTTGCCACCACGCCATCTGTCAGCGGATTATCCGTGTCGGCAGCCTGATTGTAGGCCACGGCAACATCGGCTGTGAGCAAATTGCCAATCTTCAGGCTGGCATCAGCATGAGGCGAAAACATAAACCTGGCGGTGCGGCCGTCACGCCAGCTGTAACGGCATGATATGTACTCCACAGGAAGGGATATTTCAGCCGAGCCTCCGCTAAAATTTATCTCATACATAGGTTCTGCCGTATGAATCCAATATCCGCTTACACTGCTGTGTCCCGACTGAGTACCGGCAACATTGTTGTGCTTATGTTCCATAATATAGCCCAATGTCAGGCTGTTGCCGAACAAGTCGAATACAGTTGCAACACGGTTACGCATGAATGTACTCTTCAGCTTCAACATCCGGCTGTCTGAGCCGTCGCCGCCAAATACCACCGAAAGAGATTCCGCATTGTCATAAAGCCGGAATACCGATGACAGGCTGTAAAGGCGCGACGGAGTGTTCAGCTCTGCGGTGAGGATGTTCTGAAGGCCGCGCGGCTTTTGATATATAAATTCTTCCACCTTTCCGATGTTTGTCGTATTGTTGTTTGCCGCGTCACGCCATGTAATACTTCCGGTAAGACGGTCAGACAGATACACCTTTTTTGTGTTAAGTTCATAAGCAAGGCTCATTTTTGCCGTATTCCGGCTGTCGGTTATCCTGTTGTTCTCAAATATGCTCACAGTGTCGTCTGCCACGTAACGGCTAAACACACTGTCTTCACCAACCGTTGTGTCTGCATAATAAAGGGCATTGACACGCAACACCGACGACTTGGTGAACGCATGGAGAAAGTTGAGTCCGGCAAAAGAAGACTTGTTGTCGAGATAATAGCGCTGCGACATTGGCGGAACATGGTATGTCGGCGAATACAGAAAAGACTTTGGCTCAGGCTCGTATGTATAAGCGTCTTCAAGCGTGTTCATGTCAACGGCAAGCTGCCCAAGCCCGATACCGCAGTTGTTCATGGCTCCGTCGGCAAGCAGCTGGTTGTTTCCGGCTATACTTATGGCCGTGGCACGGTTGTCCCATAATGTGGGATCGAACCCTATCGAGCCCGACACCTCGCCGAAGGGCTTCACCCTGTAGTTTTTCTTCAGCTTAAGATTAAGCGTGGCTCTGTCGTTGTTCACCTTGCCCTGCCGGGCCTTTATGGGCTGGTTGTTCTCCATTACCTGCACCTGAGCCACAGCCTCAGCCGGCATGTTGCGCGTAGCCTGGTTGTATCGGTTGCCCATCAGGTCCAGTCCCTCTATGTTAAGTTTGTTTATAGCCTTGCCCTGATAGGTTATGCGTCCGCTCTCATCTACATCAATGCCGGGCATGCGTTTCAACACATCTTCTATATAGACGTCGCCTTTTTGGCGGAATGCGTCAACATTATACATCAGCGTATCCTTCTTGCGTGTTATCGCGTCGGCCGTAACGGTTACGTTGTTCAGTTGCAGGTCGCGGTCATACAGAGTGGCGTCATATCCGGAGCTGCCATTCTTCAGCCTTACTGTTTCAGACTTATACCCCACACGCGAGAACATTATGCTTGCGGCTCCTGCACAGCGTTTTATTCTGTATTCTCCGTTTTTATCGGTAAACGAATAAGCAAGAAGTGAGTCTCTTTTGTCAAGCAGCTTGCACGTTACATTAAGCAACGCCT
>UMDL01061581.1_pt1 | contig 16766 bp, 13 predicted proteins | sample 1964481 | NCBI WGS metagenome assembly UMDL01 (sample SAMEA4835993, study PRJEB28245) | human gut metagenome | biome: gut microbiome; material: fecal sample | place: Denmark | collected 2008 | reverse complement strand
GCCGCCGGCAGCCGCGTTGCTATAGTCGGACAAACGGGGAAAGGCAAAACAACGCTCGTAAGACTGCTGTTGGCTCTTGTTTCGCCAGAACAGGGAAGTATAAGTCTCAGTGGCGGAGGGCTCACCGTGCCCGTGTCGCCGCAGACGCGTTGCAATTTTACGTATGTACCGCAAGGCAACACCCTGTTTAGCGGCACCATACGCGAGAACCTGCTTATGGGCAATCCTTCTGCAACCGATAAGGACATGCGGCAGGCCCTGCATACGGCAATGGCCGATTTCGTGTTCTCATATCCCGACCAATTGGACACACTCGTGGGAGAGCAGGGCGGAGGCTTGAGCGAAGGGCAGGCGCAGCGCATAGCCATTGCACGCGCATTGCTTCGAAACAGCCATATCATCCTGCTCGACGAGGCCACGTCGGCACTCGACGAAGATACAGAGCGTGGCCTGGTTGCGAATCTCGAACAGGAGTATGCCGGAAAGACGTTTGTTTTCATTACACATCATACGGCCGTTTCCGCTAAGTGCGACTTTGTAATACAAATTGATTAACCGGCTTTATCATCCCAATACAGACAAACGGAACACGAATTTCAGGGTAAATTTACGGCACGTTTTTATGCCCGAAAATGATAACTGAAATTCAGCTTGTTATACACAGCTGGGAGAAAAGAAAAAAAAGGTCTGAGAAATTTTAAAATATGTGCCTTGAATTTTGAAATTTCTCGGACCTAATTTTACCCCCGTGAAAACCGGGAGAAAAATTGCAGACAAAAACGACCGCAATTTATGTGAAAAATAATGTGACACGCCGTTTGCTGTTGTACATGCTTGACTGTAGCAGCTTTTTGTGCCGGCTTTAGAATCTAATTCAACTTTTTCATAACGCAATATGCACCTGCCATGGGAGAGTATCCCACGAGACAGGTGCATATTTTTTTATGTCTGTCGGTCTTTATTCTACTGTAACCACTCCTTGCTCTTCCAACATTTTAATCAAAGCCTTAACATCGGCCAAAGCCCGGGCATACTCTACGTCGTATTTCCCGGCTAAGCAATTTGCCAAAGTTTCAAACTCTACAGCCGAGCCGCGTTTTTGCAGCTCTTCAATAAGGTAAGCCGCCGTGTTGTTGAGCACAAGCATTTTTGAGAAGTTAATCTGTTCGCCGTTACCTATAAGCACCTTCTCGCCCGCAATTTCGCGAACAAGGAAATCTTTCTTTATCGTTGCTTTCATTCTTTATGGTTTAAACGAGAAAGGCTGTAGTTTTATCTACAGCCTTTCTTCTGTTTTTTTTGATATATCTGTTTTAATAAGCTTTGAATACCACTTTTGAACCTTTTAACGTAACATCGCGTACACCATTTTTTACGTTTTTGGATAACATAGAAGCACCATTTGTATATGCTCCAGCTGCTCCAGCATCACCTCCGGCTTCATCCCAAGCTGTTTTAAATTGCTCTATGTCCATTAATAACCCCATGATGTAGAAACTATTGTTTTCTGGTGCTTGATATCCCGAACCTGCCAAATTAACTTTTGTACGTAATGCACCGTTATCGTCTAACAGCCAGTTATCATCAGGTCCTTCGGCACCACCAGTCCAATGCTTTATGTAAATATAAACATTAACATCCTGTCCCGTAACTGGCGTAAGTAACACATTACCATTCCCGCTTGTATAATAGCCATAACCGTCATAAGTAACATCAGCAGTTCCGAAACTTCTTGCAGCAATAGGTAAATATTTACTCTCATCTGGTGAACCTTGCTCATACAATGTGGAGTCTCCAGAAGTATAATACCCTCCCTCTTTATCGCCTACTGATAGATTTGTACTTAAATTAAATGCATTAGTAAAACTATTACCTCCGACTTCTACTTTTATATACCATTCAGAAACAGGAGATTCCATAACGTCTTCAAATGTCTCTGAACTCATAATTGCAAATTGATGACCACTACCGCTTATCGTAATATCCTTTTTACTAAAAAACAAACCTATTATCTTGAAGCCCGCGCAAGCACGTTGCATAGACAAATTATTGTTATTCCTTGTTAGATTTTCAATTGAATAATCCGAAGAGCTACGATAGATTTCTTTGTTTATATCTTTTTGCCGATGATATTTGAAGTCTTTTCCTTCTTTGGTAATTAGGTAATCTGGTAATTTCCAAACATTGTATTCTTCTGATGAAAAATAGACACTATCATCTGCAGCAAGATATAATGATTCCGTAAGAAGATCACCATCCATATCAAGAGGTGTGATTGTCGCGTTTCCTGCTTCATCTACATCTATGTGATAACGAAATCCTTTTTGGCATAACGTGTAGTCACAAATGTAGGGATAAGTGGGGAATTTAATAACTTCATCACTGCCTTTTTTGTGCATATAAATGTATGACGGGTCGTAATTCTGGTCGAAATCACTTGCCTCACTGTTTAAACCTTTTGCTTGTATTATTGAGTTCCCTTTCTCTGTCTCAATGGCTACTTCGACTATTTTATTACCGAAAAACTTTTCCTTATCGAAATTGTCATTGTCTGAGCAGGATGTAAAAACAACTGCACAGCATAATAGTCCTGTAATGATAAAATAAAAACGTTTCATATCAAGATTATTTCTAATATGTTACAAGTATATAAAGGCTTTATCTAGAACCATTGCGAACCCATTCCCAGTCTCCTGTATAATCACTTCTTGTTTCTGTATTAGTGTGAGACGCTCCTCTGTCTATTGTTATACAATTGCCGAAACTGTTGCAAACGGGTTGTACGCATATGTCCTCGTTGAAATCCCAGTCAACCACCTTTACGGAAGGCGTTGTATACTTCATTTTGGTCGTGTTTGTAGCCATATTTCTGTTTTTATATAGATTTTTGTGCAAAAATAGCTATTTACAATTGTATGAATAGACACTTACAAGGCTGAATGAGTGCCATTTAGTCACAAAGTGCATGGCGGGCAAATTTTATGAGCCTTAGCAGTCTATAGTGCAAAGTTTGTCTTTAATACAATAGCAATAAAAAAGCGCAACCTTGTGCGGCTGCGCTTGCTCTTGTGTTATGGGTAATGTTACTCTTCCACTTCTTCGTAAATTACCTTGCGAACTTTTTTCTTTCCTCCCGCTGCAAGATATGATTCTTCGAAAAGTTGGTCTTTCCTGTCTATGGTTTTTGTACGGAACTTTCCGCTCAGGCGTGACAGCTTCTTTCCTTTTTTTACCAATGCAGCTTCATCGGTAATCCATGACTCTGCGTCGTATTGGAAACCTCCGTTGCGCTCCTCTTCGTACAAGTAACGGATATTCCTCATTGTAACAGTAAAACCGCCGTCCTTTATTTGATACAGCAACTGGTAGTAGCAGCGAGTATAGTCAGTTACCCACGCTTTGCGTTTAAAATACATGGTTTCCTCCATGTTTACTGCAATAAGGTTGTTTGCCTTGTCGTTAGTGGAGATTTTGCACTGCGGCAACGAGTTTTCGCTATGTATAAGCGCGTTTGCGTACGCAAGCAGTGAGTCAAAAATCTGCTCGCTTGTCTTGTTTTTAAGCGTATAGTCCTTAGAGAAAACAACCGCACCGTCAACTACAGGCACTGCTCCTGCTGCATACTTTTCCGGAATGCCGGACTTCTGGGCATTAAGCGCCAAAGGCAAAATGATTGCAAATAATAAAGCTATTTTTTTCATAGTACATATATTTTCTTATCAATTGAGAGCAAATTTAAGTAGAATTTCCGACAACAAACCCGATATATTTCTTAAAAAAGCAAGACTCGCGGTTTCTGTACCGGCTAATATAATTTAAGATACCCTAAAAAGAATTGCGTTATAGTGTGCGGTTTGCTATGTAATCCTGCAAAGCAGTACGATATAGCTTGGAAACAGGTATATGTTTGTTTGCCACGATGACGCAGTCGTTTTCGAGCATTGTTATTTTTTGAAGTGGAATGATATACGAACGGTGCACTCTCATAAACCTGTTCTTGGGCAGGCTTTTTTCCATCGACGAGAGGCTGGCAAGCGTATATACGGGCTTGGTTCTCCCTTGTATGTGAATGAGTACGTAATCTTTTAGCGATTCCAGGTATTGTATGTCAGACAATTTTATTCCTATAAGATGATGTTCGCTCCTGACGAATATGTTTTCTTCATCATTGGGATTTTCTGCGTTGTCGCCGGAAGCGTTGTTGCTTTTATGCGACAAATCAAACCATTTGATTACCTTATTCACGGCGCTTAAAAAGTCGGCATAGCTTATGGGTTTCATCAAATAGTCGATTGCGTTTACTTTGAAACCTTCCAAAGCGTATTGTTCGAATGCAGTGGTAAAGATAATGCGTGTCTGCGGGGCTACCATGCGTGAAAATTCAATGCCGCTTAGTCCCGGCATTTGTATGTCGAGGAAAAGCAAATCCACATTACTGTCACTTGTTTTTTCCAATGCCTCGACTGCGCTGGAGTATTTGCCTTTCAGTTCGAGGAACGGTGTACGCCGCACATAGCTCTCAAGCAAATCGAGGGCGAGAGGTTCGTCGTCTATTATTGCACAGGTTATTGTCATTTGTCGTTTATGTTTATAATTAAGTGAGAGGTATAAACAGTGTTCTCCTTGTTTGTTCCTTTTTCCCAAGTGTATCTGCCAGGGTAGATAAGTTTAAGTCGGGAGTCTACGCCTTTCAGCCCGACGCCATTCCCGCTAAGGTCGTTCTTCTTTTTGGGAAAGTTTGAGTTTTCGCAGAAAAAGTCGATTGTGCCGCTCTCTCTGCAAACTTTCAACGATATATGTATAAAGCTGTTCTCGGTTGCGCTTATTCCATGCTTGAAAGCATTTTCCACTATAGATATAAAAATTAAGGGTGCAATAGGCATGGAGCAGTGCTCTGCGTCGGTGAAATCTATCTTCAGGTCTACAGTCTTAGGTATTCGAATGCGCATTAGGTTAACGTAAGACTTTAAAAAGTCGGCTTCCTTGGAAAGCGTGGTAAACTCTTCCTGGTTTTCGTATAATATGCTTCGGAGTAAACGCGAAAGTTCTTGAATTGTAGACTGTGCACGCTTGGAGTCGAATGTAGTAAGCGCATATATATTATTGAGTGTGTTCAATAGAAAGTGTGGGTTGATTTGGTTGCGGAGGTTTTTCAGCTCGGCTTCCCGTTTCCCTATCTCAGCTTCTTTGCGGGCGCTTTCGGCTTTACGCCACTGGTTGCTGAGGCGTATTGTAAGGGCAAACCCGGCGGCCAGCAGCATGGTGGCTGTATCGCGAGCAATAAAGAGCCAACGGGGCGGCATGTAAAAATGCGGGCCTTTTATGTGGTGAGGGGCTGGGGGAAAGCACGACAAAGCTTCCTGCAATACGAATGAAACGGCTACTATGAGCAATATGTCGGCTATGAAGAAATTCCTTTTGCTTCCGTACATGAACATTTTGGGAACGAGTATGAAGTAATTTGTATAGAAAACAATAAAAAGTGTCATCGGGAAAAGCGACCCGCGCAAGTAGGCGTATATGTCTATTCCGCCCAGGTCGTGGTTGAAAAACAAGGGAGACGTAAAGATGAAAAGCCAGACAAGTACGTGTGTGGCTATTTCAGCGAAAGCCGACAATGATATTTTTTTCATTTTATGAATTTTACAGCTAAGATAAGTTTTTAATCATAAACATCGCGCAAGAATAGTTCGTTTAAGTGATATATTCATGAGTCCAACTTTGGTTGTCATACGCATGAAGGAGTACTGAAAAAATACAAGGCATGTATTTTAAAATATGTCAGACCTATTTTAAAATATCTCAGACATATTTTTTATTACATGCCTTGTCGCGTTTTTCATAGAAAAGAAAAGGTTAATCGTACATGTGCGAGTTTTTATGTTTATTCGTATCTAATAGCTTCTATCGGGTCGAGACATGCCGCCTTCTTTGCCGGGTACCACCCGAAAAACACTCCTGTGGCCGTACATACAAGGAAACTTACAAACACGCTCCAAGGCTGTATTACTATAGGCCATTTGGCAAACACATTCACCCCGATAGAAGCTCCTATGCCTAACATTATTCCTATTATGCCGCCGGTTACGCTTAAAAGCACGGCTTCGATAAGGAATTGGTTCAATATGTCTATTCCACGTGCACCTACAGGCATGCGCAGTCCTATCTCACGTGTACGTTCGGTTACCGACACATACATGATGTTCATAATACCTATTCCGCCAACAACCAAAGAAATGCAGGCAACGACAAGCAGAAGCGTTGTCATGAGGTCGGACGTGGAATTCATCATCGACGAAAGTTCCTTTTGGCTGCGTATGGTAAAGTCGTCATCGTATTCACCGAATTCGTTCAGCTTTATTTTATGGCTTTCCCTCAAGATGTTTGCCACGTCGTCTATGGCAAGGTCGGTAATGTCCTCGGTAATGGCCGAGGCGTTTATTCCTTGCATATATGTTACTGCGAGAACCCGTTTCATCACAGTGGTGTAGGGCGCAAGGACAACATCGTCCTGGTCCATTCCGAACGAATTGTATCCTTTCGATTTAAGTACACCCACTACCTTCAAAGGTATTGTGTTGAATCTGATAACGTGCCCCACGGGGTCTTCTCCGTTAGTAAAAAGATTGTCCTTTACCGTCTTGCCTATCAGGCAAACTTTTGCGCTTGTCTTAATGTCCTGCTCGGAAAAAGCCTCGCCTTCTTCTATCTTCAACTGTCGTATTGTCAGATAGTCATTACTTATGCCGTAAAGTGAGGAGGGGGTATTGTTGTTGCCGTTTATGAATTGGCCGGAGCTGTTGACGCTGGGACTTATTGCAGCCAAGTATTTTGCATTTTCAACAAGCGTTTCATAGTCTTTTAATTTCAAGGATTGCATTTCGCTCGCGTCCATTCGGGCTCCTCCCGGACCGCGATCCTGCCCGGGGCGTATCATAATCATGTTTGACCCCATTTCTGCAATTTGGTTCTGTATGCTTTTTTTAGAGCCCTGTCCAATTGCTAACATGGTTATTACCGAAGCTACGCCAATTATTATGCCGAGCATGGTGAGGAAAGACCTGAGTTTGTTTGCAGCTATGGCGCGAAATGCTATTTGAAATAGATTATGGATATTCATGATTGCATGATTAGTTGTCAACCGGCAATGGAATCTTGCTTAGTGCTTCCTTTGCCGACAGAATATTGCTGTTTAGGGTGTCGGATTTTATTTGCCCGTCGCGCAGGGTTATGTTCCTGCTGCTGTATTGGGCTATTTCAGGATTATGTGTAACGAATATGATAGTGCGTCCTTGAGCGTGCAGTTCCTGGAACAGAACCAGGATTTCGAACGATGTGCGCGTGTCAAGATTGCCCGTTGCTTCATCGGCCAACAACACAGCGGGATTGTTTACCAATGCCCTGGCAATTGCGACGCGTTGCATTTGCCCTCCCGACATTTGATTGGATTTATGGTAAAGTCTGTCGCCAAGTCCTACCGTTTCCAACGCCTCTATTGAACGTTTTTGCCTTTCTTTTGCACTTATACGGGAGTTATACATGAGTGGAAGCTCTACGTTCTCTACAGCTGTTGTCTTTGGTAGCAAGTTATAACTTTGGAATACAAAGCCGATCTTTCTGTTCCGGAGAACGGCACGCTCGCGCCTGCTCATTGTCCTTACTGAAACGCCGTCCAACAGATATTCTCCGCTCGTAGGAGTGTCGAGGCAGCCCAACTGGTTGAGCAACGTGGACTTCCCTGAGCCGGAAGTTCCCATAATTGTTACGAATTCTCCTTCGTGTATTTTGAATGACACCCCACGTAAAGCATGAACCTTTTCATCTCCAACAATGAAGTCTCTTTTCACGTCTTTAAGTTCAATTACAACCCTGTTTTGTGAGTAATCCATTTTGTGTATAAGAGATTAATAGATTATACAGGCTATGATTTTAGCTAAATGGTAATTTACTTTTTTTGTTTTTTATCTCTTTCCGGTGGCCCGGGCGAAAACGGACTGCGTTCCTGGCTATTTTGTTCGCTAATATTATCTTCATCCGTGCCGCCTTTTGCCTTGGCATTTGTTATTACAGCCGTACCTTCTTTTACTCCTTCTAATATTTGGGTTCGTATGCCGTTTGTTATTCCTGTCTTTACTGGATATGCTTTGAGTATATTGGTTTTTTTGATCCATAATTTATTTGTCGCATTACAATCTTTTATTTTCTCACCATCATTCATCATTTCCTTTGACGGAGAGAAACGCAGTGCTTTGGCTGGAACACTCACGACATTTTCGATTTCTTCTGTGTATATGTTTACGTTTGCCGTAAGTTGCGGTTTTAACTTCAGATCGTTGTTAGGCGCAGAGATTACGACTTCGTAGGTCACAACATTACTTTCTTCTTCTCCTTGCTGGCGAACTTGCTTTACTCTTCCTTCGAACGTGTCGTCCGGAAAGGCATCAACTGTAAACGTAACTCTTTGCCCGTCGCGCACGTTGCCTATGTCAGCTTCGTCAACGTTTGCAACGACTTGCATGTCGGTAAGATCGCGCGCTATCGTAAACAGGGTAGGTGTGCTGAAACTTGCGGCAACGGTTTGCCCCTCTTCAACATCTTTAGAAAGCACAACTCCGTCGATAGGCGATGTTATGGTCGCATATCCCAAATTGGTCTGCGCTTTTTGCACGGTTTGTAATTGTACAAGGTATGCTTCCTTTGCTTTTTTATAGCTTAAGTCGGCTATGTCAAAGTCGTCATCGCTTATAAAGCCTCTGTCATGCAGCGCCTTCATACGCTTGTAATTAGTTTCCTGGTAATCTAATTCACTTTTTGAACTGGCTAAATTTGCTTTTGCGCTTGCCAACTCGCTTTCAAGATTTATTTTGTCTAATTCTGCGATTACCTGTCCTTTTTTTACAATACTATTGTAGTCTACATATATTTTACTGATTATTCCGCTTACTTGGGTTCCCACTTCTACTTTGTTTACAGGTTCTATAGTTCCTGTAGCGGTAACACTGTTACTTATTGTAGCGCGTTCTACTTTTGCGGTTTCATATATGATTGTTATAGGCTGTCTTTTGTTTGACCGCATAAAAATCGTTACAGCTGCTATAATTGCTATGGCAACGGATATACAGATTATTAGCTTTTTCTTTTTGTTAGTCATGCTTGTATGGTTTATGATTGTTTTACTTTATAGTTTTATTTCTTCGCCAGAATAAAATTTAAGTAATTGTACGTTGAGTAAAGTCATGTATTTGCTTTCCAACATTTCTTGTTTTGCTTGCAACAGGCTGCTTCTGCTTGTAGTCAACTCTACAATGTCCTTTAATCCCAATCGGAATTGCTCGCTTATAAGGTCGTTGTTTTCCTGCTGGCTTTCTACATTGCTTTTAGCGGCAATAAAACGTTGCTGGTTACTTGTGGCATTAAGCCAATATGTTTCAATAGCGCTGTAAAGGTCTTTTTCCTTGTCGGTCAGATCTAACTGCGCGTTGGCGTAATTATATTTAGCTTTTTCAATGGCACTTTTCGTTTGGCGGTTGTCGAATATCGGGATACTTAATGTTAAACCTACACTGCCAGACAAGTTGTATTTCATTTGGTTTCCGAAATTTTCGTTAGTGCCAGTCATGTGGTTGTCTCCTATGCCTCCCGTCAGACTAACTGTTGGCATATATCCGGCCTTTGCTATTTTTAGTTGTAATTCCGAGGATTCGATGTTGTATTTGCCACTTATGATTTCAGGACGTGAAGCAAGCGCTGTGCTGTATACGTCCATTTTGTCAGGAATAGTGGATGTAACCAGCCTTTCATCTGTGCTTATGGGTGTTATGTCAAACTCTTCTCCGGGCTGTAACTCAAGTAACTGTTTCAATTGTAATTTATAATTGCGTACTTGCGTTATGGAGTTAACAACGGCATATCCGGATTCGCTTACTGCTGCTTTCAGTTGCTGTAAATCGCTGCGGCTTAATTTCCCAGCCTTGAGCATTTCCTGCCCTTGTACGTATGCAATCGAGTCTTTCTTATTTATTTCTTTATTTACTTTTACAGCGTCTGACGAGTAGAGAATCTGAACGTATAGTTGTGTTATCTGTTCCTGTATGGAGTTTGCTTGCTGCATGCTTTCAAGACGAGTTATTTCAAGGTTTTTTTGCTTGCTTTTTATGCTATTGGTATTGATTCCGCCGTTCCAAACCGTCCAGTTGGCATTTATGCCGTAGCTTCCATTTTGTATGGTTTTATTGCTGCTGTTTGAGGTAATAGAACCGTTAACAAAATTGCTGCTGCTTTTTTGGAATGGCCTATAGCTTAGGCTTTGAGTCATGCTGCCTGATAGATTTGGCAGAAGGCCGGCTTTGGCTTGTTTTAATTCTGTCTCGGCCACGTTTTCACTTATTTTGCTTTTTTGCAGCTGTATGTTATTATCCATGGCATAGTCTATACATTGGCATAAACTCCATTTCTTAATGTTTTGTGCCATGGCATTTGTTGACGTTGCAGTCACAATAACCAGAATTAGTGTAAGCACCTTTTTATTCATAATGAGTGAATGTTTTGCTATTTTTTCGAGCGTAAAATTATAATTCGTAATTGTCAGAAATCGGGTCTAAAACCGAGATTCTCTTTAAAAACCGACGAATAGCATATTTTCATCTACCAAAATTTGTATTTTTGCCTATGTGATTTTATTAAGTTGAATATTAAAATTTGCAGTATGTTTTCAGGCATTGTAGAATCTATGGGCCGTCTTGTTTCTGTAGAAAAAAAACAAGAGAATTATGACTTTACTTTTTCTTGCCCTTTTACTTCCGAATTAAAAATAGACCAAAGTGTTGCACATAACGGAGTTTGTCTTACGGTAGTTAGAGTCAATGGCGGCGAATATACCGTGACAGCCATGCGCGAGACTATGCAACGTACCAATTTGGGTGATTTGAAAATAGGCGATGAAGTAAACCTGGAACGTTCAATGTTGATGAACGGACGTTTGGACGGACATATAGTTCAAGGACATGTGGATGAGACCGCAATATGTGTGTCGGTTGAAGATGCTAAAGGAAGCAAAATATACACCTTTGAATACAAAAAGGACGCGGAAGCTGCAAAGCAAGGATATATGACTGTGGAAAAGGGCTCTGTTGCGGTAAATGGGGTTAGCTTAACAGCTTTCAATACAACAGATAATTCATTCCAAGTTTCAATTATACCATATACTTATGAGAATACGAATTTTCATGCTATAAAAGTAGGGACGCGAGTGAATATAGAGTTCGATATATTAGGAAAATACTTAGCGCGTCTTATGAAATTCTGACTCAATTTTATCTATAGCTTTTAGTGGCAATGGTGTTGTTATTTTATACTGCCACAATACAAGGCTTTAGATAGGGTAAAGAGTTAAGAAAACTTTTCTCTGAGATAATTCAAAATATGTCTGAGATATTTTAAAATATCTCAGACATATTTTTCTCTACTTGTTGTATCGGTAAAAAAGCATGATGAATTTTGTTTATTTCTTTTGCTTTTTCCTGCTTCTTTTGAATATGTCTTTTAGCTTGGTGAAATCGCGTTTGAAAATGATTCCACCTCCTTGCGTAGTAAGAGTTGATTTCGTGAAATATCTGTCGTTACTTTCGCTATATGCTTTTAATTGTATGGTGCCACGTGGATTCAGCAGGTATATTACGGAAAAGTCTCCAACAAAATTTGAATTGTAAGCAGCTCTGTCTCTATATCCTAAATTCCCGTTCAGTATAAGCCTGTTGTTTAACAAATGCCCCGTAAACATGCCTTCTACATCCATGTCGTTCCAGCCGTCGTTACCAGTGGCAAGGTTTGTGCCGAATGTCCATTTGCTCTCTTCCATAAAGTTGGATAGAAATGAATTCAGATTTGACGAAAGTGTGTTCGACAAAAACGAGTTCATTGCAAGAGCAGACTGGCTTTGTGACGCAGACATGTTTTGGGAAGCATAATTATAAGTGTAAAATCTGCCAAATGATAGTAGATATACAATTTGCATGTTCATGTCTTCTGGAGTAGCAATGAGCGAACGAACCATTTGTTGCTCGTCTGTACTAACAGAAGGCATGTCGAGGTCGAATTTAACAATAGGCTGTCCTAAACTTCCGGAAAAATTCATAACACAGTCCACTTTTACGGAATTGTCACGCAAATTACCGTCCGCCATAAGGTCGCTTAGTGAAACAGATGGAACTGTATATACCGCTTGCAGATTTAAATCACCGGCAAATGGGTCACCGTTGAATGTAACCGTTCCTCCATTGCGGAAATGGAAATCCTTATGTATGAAATCTTGCAATGTCATTTTGTAAGTCCCGCTTTGGATAACATAATTACCGAACATTTCAAAATTGCCTTTATTGTAAAATAGAGCGTGTACGGTACCGGTCCCTCGTGTAGAAATAGTGTTGTCTGCTTCCTCGTTCATAATAACTTTAACTTCAGCTTCCGGTGTGAGGTTAAGAGTAAAATTCAAACGAATGTCGGTAGTTTTTTCATTTACTTTTTCGTTTGGCTCATTTGGGGAAATAGAATCCTCGTCTATTTCTTGATTTTCATCAGCATTGTGATATGTCAATAATTGGGCGTTTTCGGGACTGTCCGGTTTATCTGCGTTATATGTAAAAACGGTATTCTCTGTTGGTTGAACGGTTGCTTCTGTATAAAATAATCCAGGCAGGCCGTGTATGTGGATGTCTCCCGTTGTAAATGCTGTTCCCCAGAACGAATATTCGTTGTTTCGTTGGCGGTCGTAAGCTAAAAATCTTTCTGCAGAAATATTTAGGTCATATCTGAAATCATGAAGCGCTTTGTGCGTGACATTGCCTGTCATATTTGCTTGATTGCCATATTTGTCTATGAGTTTGAAACTTTTAAAATTTATCGTATCAGTGTATAGTTCTATAATATTGCCATCCATGGTGTAGGTTGTCCCCAATGGGTCAATATAGATGGTCGCATTCGATAAGGTTTGTGTACCTTTAAGGTTCATGGCATTTAGTTTACCGTGCAATTGAAGTTTTCCGGTAGTTCGCCCTTGTTTAAATTGTACAGCTTCGGGCAAAAATTTATTTAAGAACAAAGCATTTGTTTTTTCCGCGTTGAAATGCAAGTCGATTGTATTTTGTGCAGTGTTTATAAAGCCTTTGATGTCTGTATTGCCTTCATTCTCGTTTATGTTTGCTTCCAAATCGATTTGCTTTAATTCATTGTTCCAAGTTCCTATAAGGTTCATGTACCCCATAGGTGCATTGTTGAATTTGAAATCCGTTACTTTTAATGATGTATTTACAGCGGGAGTCCCAAAGAAATCTGATACCGTTACAGTTCCTGTAGCGATACCGTCAAACTCAACATCGTCAAATGCAACCATATCCATAATATCACGAATGCGTATACCCGAAAGGTTTAACTTCAACGAATCGGATTTTTGTTTGGAAATGTTGCCGTTTAGGCTTAAATGCTTTTGTGCATGTGATAAATTGAAATCTGATATTTTAAAATTCCCGTTTGAGTATGAAATTAAAGCAGGGGAGATGTTCCAAATAGTATCTTCTATAACAACGGTAGATTGTGCTATATTGAAATTAATTATACTGGCATCCTTGTTAGGGAATGTAATGGTTTGTATAATGTTTCCGGAGTATTCTTTCTTATTTTTGTTTTTCCACATTATATTACAATCTATGCCGTTTTCTCCTTTGTGCGCTTCTATCTCTACATTTGTTTTCCCCTCTTTTAATATTTTGGCAAAATGTATATTTGAGCGCATGGTGTTGTCATTTCCCTTGCAATATATGCTTAAGTCGGAAAGTTCTTGTTCTTTCCAGCTCAATCTGGAAAGACTTCCTTCAATTAGAAGTTTTTTATTTTTAGAATCAATATAACCGTTTATATAATTGTCGTTTCCTAATTTTATGTTGAGCCCGGAAAATAAATTAATTAATTCCGGCTTTACAATCTTAGCGTGAAAGTTAAAATTATTGTAATTTGCAGTTCTTCTGCTTGTGTTGTTTGACTTTAATAGAGAGTAATTTAAATTATCATTGCTCTTTGAACGAATAATGCTCATTACTTCATCTGGCAGCGTATTGAAATTAAAGTAACCGGCAATTTCTGCATTCCCAAAATCACCATCTATATTTATCTTTCTCCCAGTAGTAACAGGAGTGGCTTTTAAACGGATTTCTTTTATGTTGAAAGTACTGTCTTGCGTTTTAAAAATCAGGTTGTTCACCGAGATGGAACCACACGCGTCGTCGAAATTATTGGCCAATATATTAATGTTCGTCTTGAAACTTATTTGGGAATCGCCATATTTAGAAGTAAGTTTGAGTGTGTTAGGGTTCATGTTAATAATGTTCCCGTCTACTTCTATGTGCTTTTTATTTTTGGCATTGTTAAGTTTTGCGCTTATTACGGATTTTATATTAGGATCTTCGGTTTTTAGGTCACATAGTAAAGTCTTGTTCTGCTTAATAAGGTTTAATGCAATATTTGTGTAATTATACTTGTTTGCTTCTAATTTGTGAATATCGGCTTTAACAGTAAATGCGTTTTTTGTTCCTTCGCATTTTAAATCGAACGCTGTATTTCCGATTATATCAGACTTAGAAATCAGACTACCTAATTGGAAATCGTTTGTCGAAGTTTTTATTATAAATAGGCCTTTGTTAGATATGTGTCCCGAATATTTTAAATTTCCTATTTGCGTGTCTAAACTACCTTGAAGTTTCAAGCCGTTATAATTACTTTCCACCACACCGCGTATTCTAACGTCTTTAGTACTTTTTATGAATCTGTTATATACAGTGTCTTTTGTTACAAGTTTAGCTATAGAGGTCAGCTCTTTTTCTGTGAGGTATAGATTCTTTATATTTACTCCAATTTTTTTTTGATTCTCATATTGTGCTGACAATACAATATTTGCGTCATGGCCATTATAGATATTTAGGTTGGGTGAGTATATTACATTATTTTTAATATAGAACTTGGATTCTATTGAATACTTTTTATCAGGTAAATTAAATTTAGGAAAGAATGCGTTAGCTTCACTCAAATTTATATCTGTATTATTTATATTCCCTTGCCCTGACAGTTTGTTTTTATCGGAAAAAAATAACGCAATGTCTTTTAGATTAATTCTACTACGGTTTGTCTCTAATTCCAATATAGGTATGTTGAAATTAGATTTGTATATGTCTGCTATGATGTAACTGCGGCGCAAACGAAATCCGCTTTTTTCTTTAAACGCCAAGTTTCTTACGCGAATTTTAAAACTGTCACTCTTTATTATTTGCAGTTTAATGCTTGCGTCCATCTCATTGATTTGGACATGATTTATATCAAATCCGTTACGCTTGGGCTTGTCTTTTATATTGTAGTCAACAGAGGCTCTGCTTAGAATTATAGACTTTATTCGTAAATCAAGAGGCGAGTCAGTCTTGCTTTTATTGGAAGAAAGAGAGTCCAGTATAAAATTAAAATTATAAGGTAAGGTCTCTTTCTCTTTGTAAATATTTATTTTCGCGCCATATAATTCTATTGTTCTGATAGTAAGTGGAGAGTTTACTAATGATCGTAGTTTTATTTTTGCAGAAAGCCGCTTTGCCGATATTATATTTGTTCCTTTTTTATCTTTAATCTTTATATCATAAAGTATAACACGATTAAAAAGGCCTATTTCTATTTTTTCTATTTTAACTTCAGAACCTACCTTTTTGGATATTTCGGACGACAAGTACCTTGATAACTGCTTTTGAAAGAATGGCAACTTAGTAGAAAGCAATAGAGTAACGTAGCCGCCTAACAGGGCGACTAATACTATCTGTATTATTTTCTTTATTTGTCTAATAAGGCTCTGTTCGTTAAAGTGTCGTTATGTATGGATTGTTTTCTTTCTCGAAACCAATAGATGTAGCACAACCGTGCCCCGGGAATACGGTTGTTTCTTCCGGAAGAGTTAAAATGTTTTGCTTCAGCATTTCTATTAAAACGTTTCCGTCGCCTCCGGGTAGGTCGGTTCTTCCTACGCTGCAATAAAACAAGCTGTCGCCACTGAACAGCACATTTTCTTCTTTGCAGTAAAAGGATACTCCGCCAGGAGTATGACCTGGTGTACTGATTACTGAAAGCGTATGTGTGCCGAATTTGATTTTGTACTTATCGTCTATGATTTTATTTATGTTCGGTAATTGTAAGTTTATATTTAAGCCTACAAAATCATTAAGTTGTTTTTCGCAATCATAATATAGATCTGTGTCTTTTGCGGAAATTTCGGGCTTTATCCCATATGTGTCAAATAAGAATTTGCTTCCTATAATATGGTCAAAATGACCATGCGTGAATATAGAATGCACAGGAACGAGTTCGTTTTTTTCTATATAAGCTTTTATTCGTTCCTTGTCATTATCGTAAAATGCACCACAATCAATGATTACGGTTTCATGTGTTTCATCGGAGACTATATAACAGTTCTCCTGTATCATGTTGACTACAAAAGTCTCAATTTTTAACATGTTGTTTTGTTTTTAATGAGAGGTATATGTATAACATACTTTTCCTCAAAATAGTCTTCTGAAAAAAAGTCTTGTATTTCCCATTTCTCTATTTTCCCTATAGTGATATTGGCTTTTTTGTCAAGACACTTTATTTTACAGTTTTCCAGTTCTTCTTTTAAATTTCCTCCTTTTAAAGTTATTATGCCATTCGTTAAAGAGTGCTGAATTCAACTTGCAAATGCAACAGAATTC
>UMDL01018967.1_pt1 | contig 16829 bp, 7 predicted proteins | sample 1964481 | NCBI WGS metagenome assembly UMDL01 (sample SAMEA4835993, study PRJEB28245) | human gut metagenome | biome: gut microbiome; material: fecal sample | place: Denmark | collected 2008 | reverse complement strand
GGCATATCAACAAATGTTGACCTTAACTACATATATGACCTTAACATTTTAAATTGATAACAACTTTTTGAGAAGGTGAAATAATTGTCGTTTGGAAAGCAGTTGCTTATTGCTCGAAAAAACAAGCATATGACACAGAAACAAGTGGCAGAAGCCGTGCATATAGAACGGTCAGCCTATACCAAATGGGAAAACGATAATTATGAACCGACTTTTGCATATATCAGAGAATTAGCGAAAACATTGGAAGTTGATTACAACTTTCTGTTTTATGACTCTCACTGTTCACTTGACAGCAAGACTTTTTAAGTTTTCATTGTTATTCTTCTTTTGCATCGGGCATTAATTTGTCCGATGCATCCCTACAATCCCCACTAAGGTGGTTAATAATATAAATTTACGGAGGTAAATATGATTCGTGCATCACCCATAAAAGAATACAGTAGTTTTTCTTTTTCAATATTTAGATGAAAGGAGAGAAAAATTTGAATGAAGTTAATTAAAAAAATATTGTCGGTTTTCTTATGCTTGACTGTAATTATCGGCTCATTGTCTGTTGGTTCGTTTTCCGTAAGTGCTGCCTCGGTTAAAGGCAATCGTGGAGCAGACGGCAAAGGTTTTATATACAAGAAAACAGCTGAATATACTTATACAGACGCAAACGGAAAAAAGCACAGTCAGCATTATGAAGGTTGGGAAAATTTCAAGGTGCACTTTTTTGCTCCATCCGGAAAAACCTTGAATTTTTTAGACTACACACAAAGAGCGTACTGTATTGAACCGGATAAAGCATCTGAATTAACAGGTTCTGCTACTGTAAAAAGTACATCTCAATCAGCAGCTTGGAAACAGCTAACTACTGCACAGCAAAATGCAGTTAATCTGATACTTGCTTGGGGCTTTGGCGGATTTGAAGCTGCAAAGGAAGAGAAGGTTCATTACTACTATGCAACGCAGCTCTTGATTTTTGAGATTGTTGCAGGCAAGCGTAACGCATCAACTTTTGAAGCGGTTACCGGTAAGCCGTTACTTACACCTGCAAATACAATGACTGAGACAAGCTCAGCTGAAACTACGCTTGCGAATGTCACAACGGCATACAACAATATGGTTTCTTGGTGCAAAAAATCCGTGAGAAATCCGTCATATACTGCATCATCGCTCAGTTCTGCGAAGTCGTATCAAATGTCATATAATCAATCAAACGGACAGTATTCAATCACTTTGACTGATAAGAACGGTACCGCTTCAGTAACTAAAGCATCCGATGTAATCGTCAGCAATTCAAATGTTAAGGTCAGCGTAAGCGGTAAAAAGATAACATTTACCTGTTCTAAAAATCTTGGTACGACAGTTAATGTGACAATGAAAAATTCTTTTTTGAAGGAACATGGAATCAAGAACAAAAACAGTTTGTATTTAATTACAAGTAATGACTATGCATCATATCAGACTTTTGCTCAGGGTTCTAATTATACAGTTAAAGACGGATATGTTAAGTTGACATTTCCGGATGTTGTCAAGCTGCAACTTCACAAATCATCATCAAACAAAGAGCTTACAGCTGGCAACGGTTGTTACAGCTTGTCGGGAGCTGAGTATGGCATATACACAGACAAAGCTTGTACCAAAAAAATCGGCAGTATTACAACAAATGCAAGCGGTTACGGCAGTTACAGTAAATATGTTGACGCATCAGCTTCTTACTATGCAAAAGAAACCAAAGCACCAAAAGGCTATGAGCTTGACGAAACTGTATATACATTTGTGAATTCAGGCAAAAAAGCCGCAGACGGTACAAAAATTTATCGCTTTAGCTGTACTGATGAGCCTGTAGATGACCCTGTCGGTATTGTGTTACAAAAAAAGAATGCAATTACAGGCGAAACAACAAGTCAAGGTCTTGGCGGTGCGGTTTTCAGCATTGAATACTACGCACAGGAAATTGATAAGGACTATGATGTCAAAGCAGATGAAACCGCTCCTGCACTTGACAGCAAAAACCTTAAAAGGACTTGGTATATTCAGACTGACGAAGATGGATATGCTGAGCTTAATAAAAACTATCTTGCAGATGGATATAACTCTGATGAATTTTATTACAACAACAACTTAATTACAGTACCTATCGGTACAGTTGTTATAAGAGAAGAAAAAGCTCCTGACGGATACTCGCTAAGTGATGTTGTGTTTTACAGAGTAATAAATGAAGAAATTGCCGGTCTTGCTCAGGACACAAATACCCCTATCAAAGTACCGATTGATGAAATGCCGGCAAAGGCATATGTGGGCATTAACAAGCTTAATCAGTCAGGTATAGGTGTCGGCGGAGCAGTATATGGCTTGTACTCTGATTCAGCTTGTGCAAGCTTGTATGACAAGCTCACAACAAGTGCTGATGGCAAGGGGACTTTTGCAAAATCGGTAGATGTCGGCAAAACATATTACATCAAAGAAATAACCGCACCGACAGGCTATGAGCTTGACAATACTGTTTATCCTGTCATTGCAAATGAGGAAAACTCAACCGTTGAAACAGCCGTTATTCAGACGATTTATGAAGATGCCATAAAAGCTGACCTCAAAATCAAGAAGTCATCAACAGACGGTATAGTTTCAAATCTTTGGTTTGCAATATCAGATAGCCTCGGCAACGAGTACAACGCAGTTTCAACCGATAAAAACGGCGAAGCGACTGTTAAAGGTTTGAGGGTATATGACGATAAAGGCAACAAGATAACCTATACAGTCAAGGAGCTTGGTTTTAAGACTACTTTAGGATCTCACAGCTATGGCGGTTACACTTGGACGATAAAGAAAGAAAATGCAATCAATTATAAAGGTTCATATTTTGAAGGTGTTTCAAATGCTGTATTCAGCAATTGTGAGAATGCTTATTCAAGATACTACTATGGCAAATCATCAGAAGCAAAATCAAATGCTAATGGTAAGTCTTTAACGCTTGACGAAAGCAAAACGGTTACATTTAATTTTCAGAATACAGTTTCTGAAACAGATTTAACTGTTAAAAAGACCTCATACAACGGTAAAGTGTCTGGAGTTTGGTTTGGGGTACAGGACGAAAACGGCAAATATTATGGTGATATTGTTACAGATTCTACCGGAACAGCTAATTATTACAGCAGGTACGGCGAAAAACTCAAAAGCTGTCTGACCGTTCCAAACTCAGCAATTTGTATTCCTATAAAATATAAGGTTGTTGAAAAAGGTTTTCTCGGCGGAGGCAGTTATTATTTCCCTGACAATTACCTTGAAAAGGCTGAATCAGAGTTTAAGACTGCCAACAAATACGGAACAACATCTACTCTTAATTATTCCGTGTACAACGCTCCTGCAACAGGAAGTATTAATATCAATAAGACTTCCGAGGACGGAGTTATCGAGGGCTTGAGCTTTAAGCTCGAATCTTTTGATGACGAACGAGAGTTCGATGATGACCTTATCCCTACTCCTATGGCTTATGATGCAGACGGAAACGGGATTACAAGTATCGTTTTGACTACTGATGAAAATGGTAAAGCAAGTACAGATAATATGCAATTTTATGACATAAACGGTAACAAAATTGATGGTATTCTGCCATATGTAGTTGACCTAAACAGCTTTCAAATCACCTACAGACTGACCGAAATCGGCATTAAACAGTCAGACGGAACATACAAGTTTCCGAGCCGTTATGAACTGAAAGATGCAGTTGAATTTACAATCTATGATACCGATGAATACAACTATACATATGATTGTGCCAACACCGTAAAAACAGGTTCGTTACAGGTAGAAAAAACATCTGAAGATGATGTTGTGGACGGTTTGTATTTTGAAATAAGCTGTGCTGATACAGGGTTTAACGAAAAAGTAAGCACAAACCTTGAAGGTTTAAGTCCTGAAATTTCAGACTTGCCGATTTATAACAGCGATGACGAATTGCTCAAATATAAGGTGTCAGAACTCGGTGTTCTGAACGATGACGGCACTTATTCTTTACCGTATAAGTACAATAAGCCACGAAGTGTAACCGTCACGCTTGATACTGATACCGTAACCTTTGCAAGTATCAAAAATACTGTAAAAACAGGCTCGGTTAAGCTCACAAAAACAGACGGCACAAAAGCTCTTGGCGGATCAGGTTGGCAGCTCTACAAGTCAGATGACACACCCGTCAGATGCATTCAAAACGGCACAGGTAGATATATGTACCTCTCTGAATCTGAATCTGCAACTGACTGTATGGCAACAAACGGCACTCTGTTAATCCGTAAACTGCCGGTAGGAGATTACTATTTTGTTGAGTCTGTAACTCCGTCAGGCTATATGCCATACGGTAAAAAGGTTGAATTTACAATTTCAGCCGACAATGAAAACACACTTAATATATCATTAACCGTTGCCGATAACAAATCTGTGTTATCTCAAACAGGTGGCGGTGGTATTGCTCCGTTTTACTTCGTTGCCGTGGCACTCGGAGCAATGGCTATAATTTTCATCTATGACTACCATAAACACGGTAGCAAGAAATATAAAAAATCACGAAAGGAAAATCACAAATGAAAAAGAAAATCACACGAATTATGACAGCTATGGTACTTGCCGTTATGATGGTATTTACTGCAATCCCATTTGCAAGTGCCGCAACAAACAACAACGCTCTTGATGAAACAAAGAAGGTTTCATTCACGCTCAATTGTTCTAAGCCCGGCTATACATTCACGGTGTATAAGGTTGCAGAACTCAAAACAACCGAAAATCCGTATAAGACAGGCTATGATTCGCTCATTCCGTCAATCTCTGATGAGATTTTAAGCGGAAAGACATCGAATGTTCTCTCAGCTCTTGACGGTCTTTCTTCAATCCCGTCAACTGCTTCAACAGTTGGCACATTTACTACTTCGGCAACATCTGTAAAAAAGACTTTTTCAAGCCTTGCTCAGGGCTTGTACTACATTAAGGCTACTAACTATCCTGCCGGTGTTAAAAGCGTTACAAACTCTGTTGTATCTCTTCCGTACTACAACAACGGTTGGGTTTACAGCATTAATGCTATCGACCTTGCTACAAAGGTAAATGACGGTGATGTAGTTACAGGTAAGACTATCACAAACAGCACTAAGGACAATACAAACTTTACAGATGTTTCTCTCGGCGACACAGTAAACTTCGAGATTAAGTCATCAACTGCCGGTTCATCAGAAATGAAACTTAAATCATATACCGTATATGATGAAATGTCAGCCGGTCTTACTCTCGACAAGGACAGCGTAAAGGTTGCACTTCTCAACGCACAGGGCGGTAAGGTTGCTGACCTTACTTCAACTGATTATGCTCTCAATGTAACATCAGAAGTTGATGGTAAAGCTACAACATTTAATGTAGCTCTCACAAACGCTTATCTTCAGAAAAATGATTTTTATGCAGCAGGTGTTACTTATACATCTGTAACTTATTCAGCAAAGCTCAATAAGTACGCTGTAGCAGGAAAGACAGGCAACCCAAACTCAGAAACAAAGCTCGTTTATTCTAACAAGAACGGTGTTGAATCAGAAGTAAACGGTAATACAGTTTATGTTTATACCTTTGCAGTAACAACAAACAAGACAGATACAGACGGAAAGGCTCTCGAAGGTGCAGAATTCAGCCTTTTCAAGACAGAAGAGGACGCAACTGCTCTTACAAATGCCATTGCAAGCGGTGTATCCGACAAGACCGGCAAGGTTACTTACTACAACACAAGTAAAGAAGAAATCAAGCTTGCAAGCGGTAAATATTATATTGTCGAAACAAAAGCTCCTACAGGCTACAACATCTACGGTAAGGTAATTCCGGTAACAATTGATGTTACATACGGTGCAACATTTGTTGACGGTTCATACATCACAAACTGCCCGACAGACGGCACAGCAAGCGTTGATGTTAAGGATACAAAGGTTGTTGTTCCGCAGACAGGCGGTGTCGGAACAGTAATGTTCTACATTCTCGGCACAGCTTTTGCACTCGGCGGTATTGCAACATTGCTCATTCGCAGAAGAGTAAAAGCTACAAACAAGTAATTTCACATTAAACAGAAAGGAGTACAGCACATTGAAAAAATGCAGAAGCAAATGCACCTTGATAATAGGAATAATTTTTATGACTGCATCACTCTGCTTTGTGCTGTACCCTTCTGCATCAAATGCTGTCAATAGTTTTTTCGCCGCATGCACAATTAACAATTATGCCGCAAATCTTGACAGCATTTCAGCAGCCGACAGGTCACAGTACTTGTCGGCTGCTGCTGAATATAACAACAATTTGTCAGAGCTTGTCAATGGCTTTACTTATGATGTAGACAGCGTGATTGACGGATATGACGATATTCTCAATTTTGGTGACGGTCTTATAGGCTACATTGATATTTCAAAAATAAATGTAAAACTGCCTATTTACCACGGGGATGAGGATAAAGTGCTTGAAAAAGGTGTTGCTCATCTGCCAAATACAGCGTTTCCGATAGGCGGTGTAGGCAATCATTCGGTGCTTTCAGCTCACACGGGTTATCCTACGCAGGTGTTTTTTGACAATCTCAACGAGCTTGAAATCGGTGATGAAATCAAGGTGTCCGTGCTTGATGAAACGCTTACCTATGCTGTAACAGCAAAAAACATTGTTAAGCCCGACAACATATCGTTACTGTCAGTTGACGAAGAAAAAGACCTATTAAGCCTTATAACTTGTTATCCCTACGGTGTTAACAGTCACAGACTTATTGTGACAGCCGAAAGGGTATCTGAAACCGCTTCGCCTGATACTGCCATAAAAGCAGAAACTAATAACAGAAGTTTTGATTTTATTCTACTGGCAATAATTGCAATAGCAATAACAGCTGTTATTGCTACATTTGCTGTCAGAAAAAGGAGGAAAAATAATGCCTGATATTACAATAGACAAATCATCACTTGTCTATGATGATAACGAATTCGAGTATAAAACAAGAGTTCCCGGTACTTTCGGGGAGGATATTCGTTATCTTTGGATTAAAAAAGACGATGTTGATGAAATCAACGAAGGCAAAACCATACTCACATCATTGGATGATGAGAGTAAATATATGCTTTATGACAAAGATGATAATCTTGCCGAAACAGTCAGGGGGTCAGAACTGTACATAAATCATTATGATCCGGTTAAGGAAAAAGAAAACACAGAAAGCAAAAATTTTGACACTATTAATGAAAAAAAGTCCAAAAGTGTCGGTGTAAAAGAAGAAAATTTACAATCTGTTCCGACTGAACCGATTGTAACCGAAACATCAAAAGACACAGAATTTTCTATTCCGATTTTTGCTACCCTTTATGACAAATGCAATCGCAAAATTGATGAGCTTAACAGCAAAAATGATAAGTTCAATGCAAAAATTGAAAAGCTCAATATAAAAAAGTCCCGAAATGCAGAGTTTGTATCTACGATTGAATCCTTGAAAGATATTGTGCCAAAACCTGTATATACTGCTCTTTCGCTCTTGGCAACAGAAAGACGGCAAAAGATAGTCAGTATTAACGAGAAAATTTCTGCCCACAAACTGAATATCAAATCCAATGAAAATAAAATTCAGAAACATCAAAGCCGTGCTGATTTCTGCATTAAAATCCACAAATTTCTCGACAATATGAAGTCACCTGACGGACGCAAAGAAAATTTCGTTAAAGGGATTCAAGAGTATCGAATGATGTCGATGCGAACAACCTCAGAAAAATTTGATGCTACTCAAAATAAACTTGACAGTGCTCTAAAAGCGTACAGTCAAACTCATTATATGTCTGAAAAGCTCAAACTACAAAAGCAGATTAACAAGCTCACAACAAAAAAAGAAAAGTTAATGCGAAAGCTCAAGGCACTTGACGAGTGGTCTGCAAAGTTTGATGCAGTCAAAGCAATGCCCGATAAAGAAGCTGACAATATCATCAACAAGAGCTGTCAGAATATTGTTGATGAGTTTACTACCAACCCACAGGCTCTCAAGAAACAGGCGGATACGATTGTAAGTTCAACTGCAAAAGTTATTTTCGAAGAAAACTATCTTAAAAATGCTGAAATGTCGATTGAGGACGATTATGACAGTATTGACGGTATTATCAATAACGGCAATAAGCAGCAGGAATACGAAAAACTCAAAGAGCCTGATAAGAAATCCGAACGCAGAACAGCACCTTTATCGAGAAATCAGATTAAGCAAAATGCAAACACTATTGCTCATAATGAGCAACGAACGAATGATAAAACCAAAACTCAGGGACAAGAATTATAAAGCTATTTTAGACCTGTGCCATTCAGGCACAGGTCTTTTTTTAAGAGGTGAATGAAATAAATGATTGAATTATATGGAAACAAAATATGGAACAACAACACTCCCAATAAATATAAAAAAGTAATCATTGCGAGTGAGGATAGTCTTGATAATATATGTCAGGAACTTGAAAATTCAGGACTTAATTATTGTGCATATATTTTTAACGGAGAAGCACATATTGCCATTGGCAGAGCTACTGCAAATAATATTGATAAGTTGGATATTGATTATCAGACTGTTATTGAATGTAATTCAAAAGTCTATAAAACCAACAACATCATAGGAACTACAACCTACGATTCTATTGAGGATAAATTATACCGTAAGTACAATACCGATTTTGCCTATAAAATCGGTCAAAGACTTACTGAGCAAGGCATCCTTTTTTCAGGCAGAATTTACGGAAAAACAACAACTATTACTGTTGACAAGCAATATGCTGATACCTTGAATAAAATATCTGCTGAACTTAAAGAACAGCGAGCATCATTTATGTCAAAATCTGAGGTTGTTCAAAATGAATCACCGGAAGAATCAAAATCAGTTAATGAAAAAATATCTGAATTACATTTTAATGAATCGCAACTTTCGGCACTTGCACCGTCTGTAAAATTTATCCAAACGAGAAACGATGATAATTTGACTGATAACTTTGTTTCATTGTTTTCTGACTGCACTGATTTTTATGAATCACAACTTTCTGCTCTTGCCGAAATTTATGTTGACACATATCGAAGTTTTTCGGATAAATCTTTGATATTTGCAGATACATCAAGGTTTAATGATTTAAAACAGCGTTTTGTTAATGATAACATTACTGCAAAATTAACTGAAAATCGTGGTTACTCAACTACTCAGTTTGAAATTATCAGAGAAATGGTAACTTACGGTATGAGCGAATCAGTAATCAACTTGCTTGATTACACTTTTTCGATTGATGAAATGCAAAACTTCTTTACAGCATACAAGAACGGCTCGTATGAAGATTTAATCAATCTCATTGCAGATATTAAAGGTACTACACGCACGGATATTGAAGGGCAAATTGAGGGCGGTACATACACTCCTGCTTTACCCGACTTTAACACTCTTGAGAAAACCCTTTATTTTCAAGAGTCCGAAGTCGAAAGTATTACATATATGTACTATAATCCTGACGCATACTCCGGCGGTCAGTTTGTAATTACCGAGGTATCTTACAAACAGATAGCGGAAGCTAACAAAGAATACGGAGATGATTTTTCAGGATTCTTTGATTTTCTTGATACAACAGGCGAACAAAGGTTAATTGATATCGGTAGCGAAAGTTTCAGAACCGCTATTAAAAAGTTTTACAGCGGTACGGAGTTTGCCGAAGGTCTTAATGCAGATATTCAGCACAAGCTCGTTGAGCTTGCAGTAGTTCCCGAAATCAAATTACCTGAAGTACGGAAAATAGAACTTATAAAGGTCGGTGATTTTTATGAAGTCAGAGGTGAGAACGCAAAAACCGTTGCAGATATTCTCGACCTTGTTTCTACAACAAGAAACATTAACGGTTCTTCAGTTGATACAGTCGGATTCCCTGATTTTAAACTGAATGATAATACTGAACTTCTTAAAACACAAGGATTTACTGTGAATATCAAATATGAGGAGCTTGCACCGTTTTATGAGGAACACGACGAGCTTGACGACATAGATCCCGCAGTTATTCGTCAGCAGCTTGAGGACGCAGGGATAGTCAACGGTGAGCTTGTCGATGAAGATAAGCTGAACAGTGATCCATTTATTCAACAGGTTATGGCTGTCGCAGAATCCGATGCCGGTGCTCTGAATGTCAGCTCAGAAGAAATCGTTAATCAATTTAATTCAGAAAATGAAATCGTCCCGATAAACGAGCCTGAACGAACTGAGTCTGTACAGAAAATAATTCGTCCGACAATTACTTGTGATTGGAGTGAAAGTCCGGTATTTGAGAATGGTAAAACATACTCTGTTTCTGAATTTGACACACTTATGAAAAATGCCGATGACGAATGGGTTGAGCAAAGACAGTTTGAAATTGAGGAATACGGCAGTGAAAATGCGGTTACAGAAGCATACAGAAACGGTGAACTTGACAATATTCATCTTGGTTATGAAAAAACGAAATTTATTATTAATATGCCGAACGGTACGAAATACACCGAACGGCAGAACATCGGGGACGGTAACGGTGGAATTATTGATTTTTTAAATCAATATCCGCAGTATTCAGGTGTTGTAAAAATACTCGAAGCCGATATAAAGCTTGATAAAGGTGAAAATGAGAAAGCCGCAGATTTACCGATAACGGAAAGCAAAGAAAGAGAAGTCAGGAGCAATGAAAAATTACAGAGCGTTGACGAGCTTACCGTGGAGGTTGAAAATGCCGCACCGTCAAGAGCAGAAAAAGCTGAACCGCCTACATTGTTTGATATGGTCGAAAGCTCAGAGCAGACCGAAACAAGCGTAAATGATGAAAAAGCCAAAAACTATGTAATTGAGGACAGAGAAGCTGTCACGGGAGCAAAAACAAAGTTTCAAAATAACATTGCTGCCATTAAGATTTTAAAGCAAACGGAAGCAGAAAACAGAGCGGCTACACCTGAAGAACAAAGTCAGTTGTTCCTTTACAGCGGTTGGGGCGGTCTTGCCAATGCTTTTGAGTCTGATAATGATAAATGGAAAAATGAGTATTCTGAACTCAAGGGTTTGCTTACGGATGAAGAATATACCGCAGCACGGTCAACTGTGCTTGATTCATTCTACACAGATACAGCAATCGTTGACAGTATATATGAGGTCATTCGTAACGCAGGATTTGAGGACGGCAACATACTTGAGCCTGCAATGGGCGTAGGAAACTTTTTCGGCAGACTTCCCGAAGAACTTCGTGATAAGGTGAATTTGTACGGTGTCGAAAAAGACAGCTTATCGGGCAGAATAGCTCAAAAGCTGTATCCGCAAGCTGACATTACGATTGACGGCTTTGAGAATACTCGTTTCAATGACAACAGCTTCGATGTTGCAATCGGAAACATTCCTTTCGGCGATTTCAGTGTTAATGATTCTAAATACAACTCAAAACATCTGAAAATTCACGATTATTTCTTTTTGAAATCACTTGATAAAGTGCGTGACGGCGGCATTGTGGCTTTTGTAACTTCCAAAGGTACGCTTGACAAAAAGGACAGCTCTTTCCGCAAGACCTTGGCCGAAAGAGCGGATTTGGTAGGTGCTGTGAGATTGCCGAATAACGCCTTTAAATCGGCAGGAACGGAGGTTACAGCTGACATTATATTCCTCCAAAAAAGAGAAAAAAAGTCAGAAATCGAACCGTCTTGGGTACATACAGGACAGCTTGAAAACGGATTAACCGTCAACAATTATTTTGTTGAGCATCCCGAAATGGTGCTTGGCAATATTGTTGAGGGTAATAAAATGTACGGCAGAACAGACGATACAATGTGTGTGCCGTTTAATGACGGCAGAACATTGGCAGAACTGTTACCTAACGCAGTCGAAAATATTGCATTTAATTATTCACCGGCAAGAGAGGTAATCTCACCTATATCACAAACAACAGCAACTACACAAAAACCTGAAGAACTCCGTTCTCAGAGCTTTTATAAATCCAGTAACGATATTTATTTTTATGGGAGTAATTCTGCCGGAGAATTGGTTACCGTATCAGCTAAAGACTTACTTGATAAAAAGTACACAAGCAAAAATATCGACAGACTTACTGCATTTATTGAAATCCGTGATACTTTAAGAGAACTGCTTGAAGTTCAACAGCACGATAACAATGATACAGAAGTAGAACGGTTACAACATAAGCTAAATGCAATCTATGACAGTTTTTATGATAAGTATGGTCTGATGCACAGTAGATACAACCGTAATATTCTCGGATTTGACGGAGCTTATCCGCTCGTTGCATCTCTTGAGCAGGATTATGATAAAAATGTTCTGATACAAAAGTCTGATATTTTTACACAGCGTGTAAATATCCCAAAACCTCAGATTGAGCATATTGATACTGCATCGGAAGCTCTTGCGGTTTGTGTTGCAGAAAAAGGACATATTGACTTTGGCTATATGAGTGAGCTTACTGATATAGACAAAAAGAGTCTTGAAGACAGCTTGCGTAACAGCGGTGAAATATATCCTGTTCCGATGCACACGGAAAATGAAAATAATGAATATATATATCAGACTGCATCAGAATACTTGTCGGGCGATATATACAATAAGCTTGATATAGCAGAAACCTATGCTGCCGTTGATAGTATTTATAACGCTAATGTTACTGCTCTTAAAGCAGCATTACCTACACCACTTAAAGCAGGCGATATTGATGTAAATCTCGGTGCAACTTGGATTGCTCCTGAATACTATGAGAAGTTTATGTACAAGTTGTTTGAAACCCCTCTTTTCAATCGTTCTGACGGTATTTTTAAGAACGACAAAATATCTGTTGAGTATTCCGAATATTCCGGCAAATGGTTTATTTCAAACAAAGCTGCAGATAAGTCTGTAACTGTAACAAAGACATACGGAGCTTACGGTTATTCGGCATATCAGATTCTCGAAGCAGCTCTTAATTTGACAGAACCAAAGGTGTATAAGAACAAGCTTGATGAAAACGGACAAACTATGTTTGATAAAAATGGAACACCAATTCGAGTAATTGATGTTCCGGCAACACAGGTTGTACAACAAAAAGCTAATAAAATTCGCAGAGAATTTAAGAATTGGCTGTTCAGCGATTCTAAAAGAAGAAGTGATATTGTTGACACCTATAATCGCACATTTAATTGTATCAGACCCCGTGAATATGACGGTTCACACCTTAGGTTTCCGGGTATGAATTCCAATATTGAATTGCACGAACATCAGAAAAATGCAATAGCTCACGCTATTTACGGTGGTAACACTCTGTTTGCTCATTCAGTCGGAGCCGGCAAAACTTTTGAAATGATTGCAACAGCAATGGAATGTAAAAGACTGGGCTTATGTCATAAATCATTATTTGCAGTTCCGAATCACTTGACAGAACAGGTGGGAGCAGATTTTTTAAAGCTCTATCCTAATGCCAATATATTGGTTGCAACAAAGGATGATTTTAAGGCTGAAAATCGCAAAAGGCTTATGAGTAAGATTGCAACAGGTAATTATGATGCTGTAATAATCGGTCATACTCAGTTAAAAATGCTTCCTTTGTCCCCTGAAAGGCAGGAGAAAATTTACAAAGAACAAATTGAGAATATCGTTGCCGGTATTGCCGAACTTAAGCACAATGAGGGCAACGGTTTTAAGGTCAAGGATATGGAGCGAACAAAAAGAAACCTTGAAAATCAGCTTGAAAAGCTCCAATCAAGCAAGAAAGACAACACCGTGTATTTTGAAGAACTCGGCATTGATAAACTCTTTATTGACGAAGCACACGAGTTTAAGAACTTATTCTGTACAACAAAGTTGCAGAATGTATCTGGCATATCTTCAAGAGCTTCGCAAAGAGCAACCGAGCTATTTGCAAAATGCCGGTATCTTGACGAAAAAACAGGCGGTAAAGGTGTTGTATTCGCCACAGGTACACCATTGTCAAACAGCGTTACCGAACTTCACACGATGATGAGATACCTTAACTATGACTTTCTTGTAAATCATAACAATATGCAAAACTTTGACAACTGGGTATCTACATTCGGCACACAAAAAAAGGAATATGAACTTGCTCCTGCAGGTAACAAATTTAAAGAAAGAACCCGTATCGCCGAATACGCAAATTTGCCGGAACTTATGTCAATGTTCAAAATGATTGCAGATGTCCGCACAGCAGATACTCTTAATCTTAAAGTCCCTGACTGCGAATTGCATATTGTTGATGTTGAGCCGACAGAATTACAAACGGAACTTGTTGAAGAATTATCAGACAGAGCTGATAAGGTCAACAACGGCTCCGTAGATCCGTCACAGGATAATATGCTCAAAATTACCGGTGACGGCAGAAAACTTGGTCTTGACCCTCGCCTTATAGATCCGTCATTTGATGATGATCCCGGCACAAAACTTAATGTTTGTGTCAATAATGTTTTTGATATTTATGATAAAACAAGCGAAAAAAAGCTGACTCAGATTATATTCTGCGATTTAGGTGTTCCGGGCAAAAATTCCTCTGTTGACAGCAAAGATGATGATATAAAGAGTGTAGCGGAACTTGATTCCCTTGAAGAAAGCGGGAAATTCTGCGTGTATGATGATATAAGGGACAAGCTCATTGCAAAGGGTGTCCCTGCTGATGAAATAGCATATATACACAGTGCAAAAACTGAAACTCAGAAATCTGAGCTTTTTGCGAAGGTCAGAAGCGGTGAGGTGCGAATTTTGCTCGGCTCAACAAGTAAAATGGGTACAGGTACAAATGTACAGGATAAAATCATTGCCCTACACGATTTGGATGTTCCGTGGCGACCCTCTGACCTCGAGCAAAGGCGTGGCAGAATGGTCAGACAGGGAAACATTAATGAAAAAGTACATCTTTACCGTTATGTAACTAAAGGCACATTTGATGCTTACAGCTATCAGCTTCTTGAAAAAAAGCAGAAATTTATCAGTCAGGTAATGACCTCAAAAGCACCGGGAAGAAAGTGTGCAGATGTTGACCAAGCTGCATTAACTTACTCGGAAATTAAGGCTTTGTGTACGGGTGATGAGCGTATCCGTGAAAAACTCACGCTTGAAAACCAAGTTAAAGAACTACAGGCACTCAAATCCGAATACAGCAGCACAAAATATGAACTAGAAGACAAGGTTAATGCTTACCCTGAAGCACGCAAAAAACTCCTTATGGATATAGGTAATGTCAGTAAAGATTTGGAAACAGTTAAATCTATTCCGTATAACACGAAAGACGGAAATTATCAGGTAGAAATTACCCTCGGAGCAGATACTTACTCACTCAGAGATGAAGAGGCAAGAAAAGCTGCTACGAAAGCATTAACTAACGCTTTTGCACAAGTCAAAGGAGATGCTAATAAGAATAAACGAGTTAATATAGGACAGCTTGCAAACTTTGGCATTGAAGTAATCAATGACGGATATTTTTTTGATAAGATAACTGCTACTCTTCGTGGCAATTACGCTTATTCAGTCGAGTTAGGTGTATCAAATCCTGTAAATCTTAAAAAAATTGAAAATTTGCTTTTCAAGGTTGAAAATGTTCTGAACGATAAAAAATCGGAACTCAATAAACTTGATATTGACTATAAGACTGCACAAAATATGCTTAACAAACCGTTTGAGTTTGAGGATGAGCTTAACAGCAGCACAAAAAGACTTGATGAGTTGACAACTGCCTTAAACATTGAAATGTCCGAACAGCACAAATCAGCAGACAAGCCCAAAAAGACTCATTATTTTGGTAAGGATTTTATTCTTGGAAAAAAGAAATCATCAAAGCAAATACAGAATAATGAAGTTATGAAATCAGAACCTAAAAGGAGTGAACCTGAATTATGATAGTTTACGCACAAGGCGATATAACAAAATTTGATGTAGATGCTATTGTAAATGCATCCAACGGTTTTGGTTATATGGGAGGTAAAAGATGTGTTAATGAATTACATAGAGGAGTTGCAGAGAGCATTCAATTTGCATCTTGCGGTGCTGTTGAACGGCTTGCAAGAGCAAAATGTAAGGCACACTCCTTTTTTGGTTATTCACCCGGAACTGTTTTTGTGACTGATGCTCCAAATCTTGAGTGTAAAAAAATAATACACGCAGTTACTATGCGTACTCCGGGTAGCAAAGCAAAAATCAAAAAAATTAAAGATCTGATTCCAAAGATAGTAGCGGTAGCTGAAAACTTAAACATAAATTCAGTAGCCATACCTTTACTTGGTTGCGGAACAGGTGGACTTGACAGAAAAACCGTTCAAAATTTATTAGCTCATAATCTTATAAGTGACAAAGTGACATTTTATATTGTTACTTCACTTTAAAATTAGAAATTCTTTTCTGAATTTCTTTTTAAAACACTTGTTTTTTTCTTAGTTATAACATATAATAGTATTTGAACGATGTTGGTTACTCATCTTAGTGTTGTGCTTCGCTACCGTCTGACCACCATATCAGGAGAATGCGACAAAAAGTAACGATTTTTGGAGCAACTGCATTATATGCAGTTGCTCCCTTTTATTGAGGAATGAATAGCGTGGATATAGATTTTTAAAATCAGAGCCTAAAAGGAGTGAACAAGAGTTGTGATTATAATAGCTTGAAACGGCTTTAAACAGCTCTTTATTCCGATTTTGCGGTAGATAAATATTTTTTATTTAATTTAAAAAGCAGCCGTTCAGACGGCTCTGAACGGCTCTTTTTTGTTGTCCTTAAAACTTGCAAATTTGCAGATTTTTACATATAATAATATGTAAAGAAAATGAAGTGAAAATGAAGTGTGGTGATATTTATGATGTCAATT
>UMDL01055179.1_pt1 | contig 16931 bp, 16 predicted proteins | sample 1964481 | NCBI WGS metagenome assembly UMDL01 (sample SAMEA4835993, study PRJEB28245) | human gut metagenome | biome: gut microbiome; material: fecal sample | place: Denmark | collected 2008 | reverse complement strand
AAATCTGATTCTGTGATTTAATCAGCGTTTCCTTAATACGATTTTGCAATAACGCTTACAAAAGACGGGGAAAGTGGCTGCTTTGAGCAGTCGCCTTTCCCGTTTCTATCAAGGAGAATGATCCATGGTCCCGATTTTTGAAAAAGGAGTCAATATGGAGGGCAGCGGTACGAACCAGCATATGTTCAGAAGAGAATATTTTGGCAAAAGCCTCTCGACTCTCTGCGGCGGATTCCTGGTCGTCCTGACGATCGCCATCGGCTGCTTCCTCTTGGCGAAAGGTATGCTTTCGTTTACACAGTTTCATCACTCTGTGAGTGAGTTTCTCTTCTCTCCGGTTTGGAAACCGACGGATACCGAAGTCGGCGGTGGACAGATCGGTGCGGCGATCTACATCTGGGGTTCTATCCTGACCTGCGCGGTCGCACTGGTCATTGCCATCCCTTTTAGCCTTTCCACGGCGATCTTCATGACACAGATTTCGCCCAGGATCGGGGAAAAGATCATTCGTCCGGCGGTAGAGATCTTCGTCGGGATCCCATCCGTTGTTTACGGCTGGGTCGGGCTGGTCGTCCTAGTACCGCTCATCCAGAAGGTCTTTGACCGCTCTCACGGGCAGTCGGTGCTGGCGGCAGCGATCGTGCTTTCCGTCATGATCTATCCGACGATCACTTCCGTCTCCGCCGATGCCATCCGCAGCGTGAATCAGAAGTATATCGAAGGTGCCTATGGTCTTGGCTCTACCCGCTGGCAGATGATCTATAAAGTGCTTCTCCCCGCCGCGATGTCGGGCATCCTGACCGCTATCGTGCTCGGCTTGGCCAGAGCTTTTGGCGAAGCACTCGCTGTTTCCATGGTCATCGGGAAGATGCGCGCATTCCCGAAGAGCCTGCTTGACCCGACGAACAACCTGACGTCTGCGATCGCTTCCGATATGGGCGGCGCTATGGACGGCGGCGAATTCAATGCAGCCCTGTGGTCCATGGCACTCCTGCTCTTTATCGTTTCCCTTCTTTTCATTCTGATCATTCATCTGATCGCTGCCAGAAAGGAGAACATCTGATGAACCCGAATTCTTCCCTTTCGGCGGATGAGCTTCGCCAGGTGAGCGGCTCACTGAAGAGGGCGCATATGTCCGATCATCTCGCGACGGCTGTCTTCTATGTGGTGTCCGGTGCCTTCGTCCTGCTTCTCATCGCCTTCACGATGTATGTGGTCTGGGGCGGCATCAAAGCCTTCCGTCCTGAGATCTTCTCTTTTGAGGCAAACGGCATTGGAAATCAGTTTTTTAACACCGTTTATCTTGTTTTCCTCTCTCTTGTGATTTCTGTACCGATCGGTATTTTTGCTGGCGTTTACATGGCGGAATATGCACCGGAAGGTCGTATCATCAATGCTCTTCGCATCGCCATTGAGACATTATCCTCTCTCCCTTCGATCGTGGTTGGCCTTTTTGGCTACCTGGTCTTTATCATCATGGTCGGATCCCAGTGGAACCTCTTCGCAGGCGCTTTGGCGGTGTCCGTCCTGTCTCTGCCGCTTATCACTGCGACCACCTATGATGCGCTGAAAGCACTGCCGCAGGGCTTCAAAGAAGGCAGCCTTGCACTGGGGGCGACCCACTTCGAGACCATCTGGAAGGTCATGCTGCCGGCGGCCATCGGACCGATCGTGACCGGCATCATCCTTGCAGCCGGCCGAGGCTTCGGTGAAGCTGCCGCGCTCCTTTATACCGCAGGCATGAGTACGGATATCAGCTGGAAGGTGTGGGATATTACCTCGCCTGTCTGCCCGCTGAATCCATTTCGCCCGGGTGAGACTTTGTCCCTGCAGGTCTGGGCGTCCCGCACCGAGGGCGTTGGCGGATCTGCCGCTGATACGGCAGCTGCAGCTTCTGCTGTTTTGATGCTCATGGTGCTCTCATTCAGCATAGGCGCTCGCCTCATCAGTCACTACATTACTAAGAAAACAGAAGGAGAACATGCATAATGTATTATAATGGAAACTCAGTCGCTGTCCCGACTCCTGCTGGCACACCAGCCATCTCTGTATATAACAATATCAGCTTTGACTGCAAAAATGTCGATCTTTACTACGGCTCTTTTCAGGCACTAAAGGGCATCGATCTTCGCATTGAAAAGAACCAGATCACCGCACTCATCGGGCCGTCCGGCTGCGGGAAATCGACGTTCCTGCGCTCTTTGAACCGCATGAATGATCTCATCCCGTCCTGCCGTGTAGAAGGGGAGATCCTTTTTGCTGGTGTCGATGCCTACAAAGATATCGATCCGATCGTTCTTCGCCGCCATGTCGGCATGGTTTTCCAGCAGCCGAATCCATTCCCGAAGAGCGTCTATGATAATGTCGCTTATGGGCCTCGCCTGAAAGGCATCACCAAGAAAGCGGATCTGGATGAGATCGTAGAAAGCAGCCTGCGTCAGGCTGCCATCTGGGACGAACTGAAAGACCGCCTGCATAAGTCTGCCCTCGGTCTCTCCGGCGGTCAGCAGCAGCGTCTCTGCATCGCCAGAGCCCTTGCCGTAGAGCCGGATGTTCTCCTGATGGATGAAGCGACCTCTGCCCTCGATCCGATCTCTACAGCGCATATCGAAGAACTCGCTGTCAAGCTCAAGGAACGCTACACGGTCATCATGGTCACCCATAACATGCAGCAGGCACAGCGTATCGCTGACAAGACAGCCTTCTTCTATCTTGGTGAAATGGTCGAATACGGCGAAACCAGACAGATTTTCGAGAATCCGCAGAAAGAACGGACGATCCGTTACATTTCCGGTAACTTTGGTTGATTTCATATGATAAAATAAAAAGGAATACTTCACCGGCGGGTCAGAGACGATCAAGGTCTCTGGCGTGCCGGCTTTTGGATAGGATGGATAAGCAGGAATGGGAAATGAAGGTACGGCGTGAAAATCATAGAGCGCCGCAGCACGATTTCTCATCTCGTGTTTTTGTTCTTTTGATCGGTTCGAATTGATGCAAGTGATTTTGACTTTTTTCGGTGATCAAGCAGGAGGATCTCATGCCTTTAATTTACTGTGTAGAAGATGATGAAAGTATTCGCGAATTGGTGAGTTATGCACTTCGGGGACAGGGGTACAAGGTCGAAGGCTTTGGCGATGCCAATGCGCTGTATGATGCGCTACAGAAAAATATACCTGACATGCTGCTCCTTGATATCATGCTTCCGGGCGAGGATGGGCTGACCATTCTGAAGAAAATGAGAGCGCCGGGAAGCGGAGCCATGCAGACGGTCCCGATCATTATGATGACGGCGAAAACAAGTGAGTTCGATATCGTAAAAGGGCTTGACTGCGGGGCGGATGACTATGTGACGAAGCCTTTCGGCATCATGGAGCTGCTCTCGCGGATCCGTTCGGTCCTTCGCCGAGCCAAAAAAGCGACGGAGCCGAATAAGAAGCTGCTTTCTTATGGTCATATCGTCGTGGATCAGGAGCAGCACGTCGTCACAGCAGGCGGAAAAGAGATCCAGCTGACTCTCAAAGAATTCGACCTGCTCTGCTATCTCTTGCTGAACAAGGGCATCGTCCTGTCCCGTGATCAGATCATGCAATCGGTATGGGATTCTCCTTTTGAAATGGAAAGCCGTACCATCGATATGCACATCATGAGTCTTCGTCAGAAGCTTGGGGAGGAAGGCTCTCTCATTCGCACGGTCCGTGGCGTGGGCTACAGGCTGGGGGATAGAAAATAGGGAAGAGGCTTGGGGTTAGCCCTTGGGGCGGAGCGCCCTTGGATTGCGGATGAAAGCCTCGATTGAATGAGAAATTAGAAATGAGAAATGCGAAATGGTGGTGCGGCGCATAAAAATATGGAAGCGCCGCGAAGTATAAATCATGGCGATGCCATGAGCTGGCATTCCAGTCACAAGTCACAAGTCACTCAAGACCCCTAATCCCTGGTTTAGAACCTATTACCTATGGAGTCATGCATAGGCGGCTATGCTGCTCTATTTTATATTTCTACTAACTCAACTCAGGAGAAACACATGAGAGGAAGAATTTATAAAAGTCTGCTCTTTATGGGCATCATATCCGTGGTCGTGACATTCATACTCTCGGCCATCTTATATTACCAGGGCATGCAGGAGCAGATCAGTGCGGAGCTCGGGCGCACGGCGCGTGTCGTTTCCGGCGCGGTCTCCAAGGACAAGGAAGAGAGCAGCATCGAGTATCTGGACTGGGTCTTCAAAGACAATGAACGTGCCATTCACATCGTCTGGCTCGATACCGATGGCTCGGTCATCTATGACAGTGACCAAAAGGAGGAGGATTACAAGGCAAGCGGCGAAGTGAAGGCGGCATTTGCGACGGGCAGTGGACACGAAGTGCATAAGGACTCCTTTGACAAGCCGAAGAGCTATTATGCCGTCAGAGCAGATGACGGCACGGTACTCAGGCTTTCAAGCGGACGCATGGTGAATTACAAAGGCTACTCCTCCTACTTGCCGGAGATCTTCATCTTCCTCCTGGTCTTTACCGTGGGTTGTCTGGCTGCTGCGGAACGGGAGACAGAAAGCATTTTGAAACCCTTCCATCTCTTGGGAGACCTCGTGCAGCGTATCATGAAGGGGGAGAAGGTGGATGAGCTGCCGCCGGAATATAAGGAGCTGCGTCCTCTCATCCGCAAGGTCGAAGAGCAGCATAATGATATTGAAAACTATATGGAGGATATCGAAGAGGAAAGAAATACGATCCGCATCGTGGTCGATACCATCACAGACGGCATCATCCTTCTGAATGGCAGCCGGGAGATCATCGATTACAATAAGACGATCGAAGATATTTTCCATCCGAACGAAAACAAGCGCTTCCGCCGTATAGCGAGCCTTTATCATGATGAGGACTGGCTTCGCGTCATCGGCAAAGCCTACCACAGCGAGGGGAAGCAGGAGTACACCATGTACCTTTTTGATAAGCCCTTCCGTATGGTCATGAATCGGATCGTACTCACCGACGGAGAATCCGGTCTTCTCATCGTACTTCGTGATATGACGGCTTCTTATATGGCTGAAAAAATGCGCCGCGAATTCTCTGCCAATGTTTCGCATGAGCTGAAGACACCGCTGACCTCTATCAGCGGGTTCGCAGAAATGATTGCCAATGGCATGTACCAGAAGCCCGAGGAAGTGCGGCTCTTCGGCAGCCGCATCGTGAATGAATCCCAGCGAATGCTGACACTGATCGATACCATCATGCATCTTTCCAAGATCGAGGAGACAGAGACCACTATCACATGGAAGACCGTTTCTGTGGACAGCTTGGTGCGGTATGCAGCTGATCTCATTTCTCCACAGGCAGATGCCAAGCATGTCAAGGTGCACGTGGATACAGACCCGCTTTATACCTATGGCAATGCAGCGCTTCTCTCTGAGCTTATCATGAATCTCCTGGATAATGCGGTGAAATACAACCATGAAGGCGGGGATGTATACGCACGCCTTTCACCGGAGGGGGCAGACAAGATGATCCTTACGGTATCGGATACAGGCATCGGCATCCCGAAGGATAAGCAGGGACGCGTCTTTGAGCGCTTCTACCGCGCCGAAGAGAGCCGGAACAAAGCGACCGGCGGCAGCGGACTGGGACTTGCGATCTGCAAGCATATCGTAGAAAAGCACAAAGGCATGCTCTCTATCGAAAGCACAGAAGGGGAAGGCACGACCGTCACTGTCGTCCTGCCCAGAATGAGCGAAGGCGACGTGAATCGGGAGCAGGCTGAAGCGATGACGGCCAAGCAGGAAGCAGCAGATGCAGAGTCTGGTCGCCTCGCCGCCAAAGAAGCCGAAGAAGACAGAAAGGCCATCGAAGCAGCGGGTGATGCCAAAGGCGAAAAGGCGGGAAAAGACGTACACCATAAGGTCAAGAAGCCGAAGAAAGAAAAAGAAAAGAAAGAGAAGGGACGGAAGAAGGACGAGAAGAAGAAGAAATAATGGATCCGGGCAGCTCCATCGAGAGAGCTGTGAATTTCACTGCGAAAGAAGCACAGCAGTTTCTGCAGGTGCTATGGGGCAAAGAGGGGCGCGTGTCATAAGCAACTGAGAGGCTTTGATCCCGCATGCCCTCTTCCTCTTCTGCATTTTTCTTCTTGACTTGGATTGATTTCTGTAGTATCATATCACTTGTAATTGATTGCAAGCAGAAGTCATCCGCTTCTCACCTTACATGGCGCAGGCTACTAAGGTTTACGTATGAACTCAAGGCGGACGGCAGATGCTGTCCGCCTTTACACTTGCAATGATTTCTATTTCGGAGGTGAAAAGAATAGGTAAGGAACTTCGCATCAATGAACAGATCCGCGCCAGAGAGGTGCGTGTTGTCAGCGATGCAAATGAACAATTGGGGATCATGACGCTCCATGAAGCGATTCGCATGGCGGAAGAAAAAGGACTTGATCTCGTCGAGGTGGCACCCAATGGCCGTCCACCCGTATGCCGTATCATGAACTATGGCAAATACAGATATGAACAGCAGAAACGTGATAAAGAAGCCAAGAAGAAACAGAAGGTATTCCAGATCAAAGAAGTCAAGCTTCGTCCAAATATCGAAGACCATGATTTCTTTGTCAAACTGAAGAATGCGCAGCGTTTCTTAGGTGATGGAAACAAAGTCAAAGTGACCATCATGTTCCGTGGCAGAGAAATGACCCATCCAGAACTTGGACAGGATGTTCTCGACCGTTTCGCTAAAGAACTGGGTGATACCGTTGTTCGCGAAAAGCCACCGAAATTAGAAGGGCGCAACATGACAATGATCGTTGCCCCAAAAGCATAACAAAGGAGAGTACAAAATGCCGAAAATGAAAACCCGTCGCGCTGCGGCAAAACGTTTTACTGAAACCGGATCCGGTCAGTTCAAGAGAAACAAAGCATTCAAGAGCCACATTCTCGAAAAGAAGTCCCCGAAGAGAAAGAGAAACTTCAGAAAAGCAGCACTGGTTTCCAAGTCTGATTACAAACGTGTAGCAAGATTGCTTCCAAACGGCTAATAAGGAGGATATAAGAGAATGGCAAGAGTAAAAAGCGGCGTTACCGCTCATGTAAGACATAAGAAGATTCTGAAACTGGCTAAGGGCTACAGAGGTGCTCGTCACACCCAGTTCAGAAAAGCAAACGAACTGGTCATGAAGGCTCTCTACTATGCTAGAAGAGACCGTAGATCCAAGAAGAGAGAATTCCGTAAGCTTTGGATCGTTCGTATCAATGCAGCAGCTCGTCAGAACGGCCTGACCTACAGCAAGCTCATCGCTGGCCTGAACCGTGCTGGTATCGAAGTGAACCGTAAGATGCTCTCCGAACTCGCTATCAGTGATCCGGCTGGCTTCACCCAGATCTGCGAAGCAGCTAAAAACGCTTAATCCATAAAAATCCGTCTATGACGATCTGTCACGGACGGATTTTTATTTTGGGTGAAGGGCGCTTGACCGGAAAAATAAAAAGTGACGGGGCCCCTGTGAAGTCTCTTCTGTGATCCACCCCAATAGAGCCGGTCATTTTATGCTATAATGACAGCAAAGATCCAAGCGAGGTGATGCCAATGACTATACAACAAATACTCACGTTCCTTTCTGCGAAGGGGCTGCTTCATGAGGATGAAGCGTTCACCATAGCAGGCGGGGAAGAGGCCGCATCGATCTCTCTTACGCTGCCGCATCTTCTCATCTTAAAGGATGTGACAGAAGAGGAGAAGGCCATTCTGTCATCGAGGCTTTCTATGCTGTATGAGAAGGAGAGCGCCCTCATCCTCCTCTCTTCGGAAGGCCGTATTCGTAGGCTTACCATGGATGAATTCCGGCATGACCTTGGGAAGGAGCCATTTCTCTTCCTTTTCGACAGCCGCAAAGCAAGAGGGAAGGAACCTACGCCGTTCACGCTGTCTCCGCTCGAGGAGACGATGGACAGGCTGCTGGCACCCGGCGGCTGCCCTTGGGATCGCGCGCAGGATCATAGATCGCTTCGTACCTATTTCCTGCAGGAGGTCTATGAAGTGATCGATGCGATCGACAAGGATGATATGGTGAACCTGAAAGAGGAGCTGGGCGATGTGCTGCTGCAGATCGTCTTTCATGCGCGCCTCGCGGAGAAGGAAGGCTTCTTCACCATGCAGGATGTCGTGGACGGCATCAATGAGAAAATGATCCGCCGGCACCCCTTCGTTTTCGAGAAAATCACGGTGGAGGAGACGAAAAAGCTCCTCGGAGATTGGGAAACACGGAAAAGATTGGAAAAAAACCGAAAATATCTGCTTTCCGGCGTCTCAAAAGACTTGCCAAGTCTGCTTTTAGCATGTATAATTCAAAGGAAAGTTAGTTCCCATGGACTGACAGAAGCCCTTGAGGATGGCGCACTTTCTGCGTCTTGTGCTGAAGAGATCAAGGCAGCCGCAGACGGGAAGGGAGCTGTTGATAAAGAGCTTTCGGTGGGGCGTTTCCTTTTTGCGTTAGACCGTGTAATAAATGCAGAAGGGGTAGAGCCTGAACTGGCTCTCCATCGCTACGCCAGATATGTCATGGATCAGCTGAGAGCCTTTGAAAAGGGCCTTTCCCAGAGAGGGAAGAGCCTGATGGACATCTCGCCCGAGGAGGCTCAGGTCTTGTGGCAGGATTTCTGCCGAAAGACGGATACATCAGTGCTCCCCTAGCCCATTGGAGCTGAGAAGCGGTGTGCCCTGTGCACCACTCTTCTTTGTTGGCAAAAGCCATCATTATTAAAGGAGGATGTTTAGTTATGAACAAAACAGAACTCATCACTGCTGTCGCTCAGGAAGCAGAAATGACCAAGAAAGATGCCGAAAAAGCAGTCAAGGCTGTCATCGATGTCGTATCCGGTGCTCTTGCCAAAGGTGAAAAGGTCCAGCTGATCGGCTTTGGTACTTTCGAAGTCCGTGAACGTAAAGCTCGTGAGGGCCATAATCCGTCCACACAGGAAGTCATCAAGATCCCGGCTTCCAAGACTCCGGCTTTCCGCGTTTCCAAACAGCTGAAAGAAAAAGTCAATGTAAAACCGGCTAAAAAAGCCAGAGCTAAGAAAGCAGCTAAGAAATAAGATGGTATGGAAAAAGCCTCTTACGATATGTATCGTAGGAGGCTTTTGATTTGCAAAATATGTGACGTCGGTTATACCCAAACGTGAAAAAAAGGATGATATGCGGGCTGCTTTTCCTCAAGACGGTGCGCCCGATGATATTGAGAGTCATCGGTTGAAAGTGTAAAATTAAAAAAGATTGATGCGATCGAGGACGGAAGTTAAGAATCATACAAAGGAACGGTCAAATGATGAAGAAAAACCATGAGGAAAGGTATAAAGGAAAGCATAAAACGGAGGCACGGATCAAAATCTATTGCGTGCTCATGGGTGTGATTTCTTTTCTTTTGTGCTTTGCGGCAGGCTCGCTGATACTCCGTTATATGGAAAAAGAACAGAAAGATATGGCGATGTATACAGCGAAAATCACAGCAAGCCGTCTGGAGATGCAGCTTGAGAAGTATGTGCAGATTTTGCGTGTCAGAAAGCGGTTTTCCTTATGCGTGACGGCTCCGCTGATTTGCGCCTTTATGTTATAATCGAAGGTGGAAAAGTAACGAAAGGGAGAGACGAAATGGAGATCGCTCGTAAGTTTTACATCATGACGGCCAGCATAGGGACGGGGCACAGCCAGGCGGCGCGTGCCATCGCGGAAGCGATCCAGCGCACGCATCCAGCGGACTCGGTGCAGGTCCTTGACTTTGTATCGAGCAATCTTTTCTCCATCGATCACATCATCAAGGATGGCTATCTCAAAATGATCGACGTCTTTCCGGAGATGTATGACCATCTCTACAGTGATTCGCAGATGAGCCGCTTCGGGCAGTTCTCGCAGAAGATGCTGTCTCTTTCCTTTAAACGCAGAATGAAGAATCTCATCATGGCCACGAAGCCGGATGCGATGATTTTCACGCATCCTTTCCCGGCAGGGGCAGCAGACCTTTTGAAGGCGGAGGGCTCGATCTCGATCCCGCTGCTCGGCGTGATCACGGATTTCGATATCCACCAGCTCTGGATCGACCGCTATCTTGACGGGTATTGTGTCGCGACGCCGGATCTGAAGGACCTGCTGGAGACGTATGATATCGATGGCAGCCGCATCCATGTGACAGGTATCCCGGTGCGCCGTGCTTTTTACGAGAAAGCGAAGGAGAGAGAGCCCTTTGAAAAGGGGACGGTACTCGTCATGGGCGGTGGTCTCGGGCTCGGTAATGTCGTGGATAATATCGCTCGTCTCGATGAAGTGGAAGAGATCTCGAAATTCATCGTCGTGACCGGGAAGAATATCAGTCTCTACGAAAAAGTGGCTGCTCTTGCCGAGAAGCTAAAGCATCCCGTGGAGCTTCACAGCTATACAAATAAAGTGGCAGAGATGATGGCAAGGAGTGAGATCCTTGTGACAAAGCCGGGCGCACTTACGTGTACAGAGGCGATGGTGATGCATCTGCCCATGGTGCTGGTCAATACGCTGCCCGGACAGGAGCGTGCGAATGCCACGCATATGAAGAACCTTGGCTGCGCGGAATGGGTGAAGCGGGGAGAACTTGCAGACTCGGTGCGCGCTATCCTTCGTGACCCGCTCGTTCGGAAGAAAATGGCAGATGCCTGCAGCGTCGCTCCGAGCGGCAGTGCGGATCAGGTGGCGAAGGTATTATACGATTTGGCAAGAAAGCAGTGACGGATGACCGGTAGCATTGACTGCTTTTCGCTACTTCACTGCTCTCAATTCTGAAAGATGTGATACACATGGACTCTTTATTCGACATGTCCCCGGAGGCGGGGAAGCGGTATGCCCCCTTGGCGGATCGCATGCGCCCCAGGCGGCTTGAAGACATCGTCGGACAGGATGCTGCCGTTGGACGGCAGTCTTTCCTTTATCGCATGATAGAGCGGGATACGATCCCATCCCTCCTCCTTTTTGGCCCGCCGGGATGTGGGAAGACGACGATCGCATCGGTCATTGCGGAAATGACAAAGAGCTGCTTCATCAAGGTGAATGCGACCTCGAGCGGGATCAAAGAGATCCGGGATGTCGTTTCCAAAGCGAAAGAAGAGCTCTCGTACTACCAGCGGCGGACGATCGTTTTTATCGATGAAATCCACCGTTTCAATAAGGGACAGCAGGATGTGCTTCTGCCCTATGTGGAGGATGGGACATTTATCCTCATCGGTGCGACAACGGAGAATCCCTATTTTGAGATCAACGGGCCGCTGCTCTCCCGTCTGCGGCTGATCCATCTGAAGCGGCTCACTGATGAAGCGATCGTCTCGGTGCTTCATCGTGCGCTCAATGATGAAAAGTATGGGCTGGCGATTCATCGCTATACGGCAAAACCGGAGGCGCTTGCTCTCATTGCCGCCTACGCCTCGGGAGATACGCGCGTCGCGCTGAATCTATTGGAGCAGTCGACATCCATGCTGATGGACGGAGGCTCTCTGACAGAGAAGGAGATCGGCGAGGTGGCAGGTGTTCAGATCTCCAGCTATGATAAGCAGGGGGACTACCATTATAATATCGTTTCCGCTTTCATCAAGAGCATGCGAGGGAGCGATCCTGATGCAGCGCTGCACTATCTGGCGCGTATGATCGACGGAGGAGAGAAGACGTCCTTCATTTCAAGGCGCATCATGATCTGTGCGGCGGAAGATGTGGGTCTGGCAGATCCGCGGGCGCTGCAGGTGGCGGTATCAGCGGCGCAGGCGGCAGAAATGGTCGGTTTTCCTGAGTCGCAGATCATCCTTGCGGAAGCCGTGCTCTATATTTGTCTGGCGCCGAAGAGTAACAGTGCCTGTTCCGGCATTTTTGCCGCCGAAGGGGAGGAAAAGACAAGGAAGGACTGGTCCATCCCCGCGCACCTCATGGACTCGCACTACAGCGGAGCGAAGAAGATGGGGCTTGGCATCGGATATAAATATCCTCACGATTTCGGGGGATGGGTAGAGCAGCAGTATCTTCCCGATGAGCTCGTAGGACACCAGTACTACAAGCCCCGCCCGCTCGGGCAGGAAGGCGACATGGTGCGCGCCTGGTGGGCGAGAAGAAAGGGAAGTAAGTGACTGATAGCCGGGGATTAGGAGCCTTGAGTGACTAATGACTTGAATGTTGCTTTGGGGCATCACCATCATTTATACTCCGCGGCGTTTCCCTAGATCCTTCGACTCAGTTCTCCTGTTTCAGATAAGTCAGATAAGCTAACATACGACGTTTTTCTCTGCTCAGGATGACGAAATGCGCCGCACCACCCCGCTGAACCCATAGAACCCGCCCCCCTCTTTCAAATGCAAGCAAAGGGCAGCACGCCCCACGACCTAATAAAGGAGATATAACCATTTATCCATGAAAAAGAAGACAGCAAGCCGGAGACGGACGACGAGAGTGCAGAAGAGTGAGGAGAAGAGCTATGAGATCACAGGTGTGATTCTCTTCCTCTTCGGCCTTTTCATTCTCTTTAGTCTTTTTAGCGACAGTACCGGTTTTTTCGGAGATATTACGAATAAAGGCAGCCATTTCCTCTTCGGATTCGGCGCGCCTTTCTGCGCCCTTTTGATGATGTTTTTCGGTGGGCGCTATGCCGTGACATCGAAAGGAATTTCTTGGGACAGGCGCGTTGCGCTGGTCATCCTGCTGGTGCTGCTCCTCTTCATGGCGGTGCATCATTTTCTGGTTCCTTTTGGAAGAGAAATGGATATCCAGTCGATCCTCACCTATGGCGGGATCGTCGGGGCGGGATTCTGCGTCTTTTTCCATGATGCGATGGGATACTGGGGGACGACGCTGGTGCTCCTCGGGGCCATCGTGATCGATGTGCTTCTGCTGACACACTGGTCGCTTTCGCGTGGCGCGCAGAAAGTGGGCTCGAAGGCGCAGGTGCTCGGAAAGAAAACAGGCGAGAAGATCGAAGCCGCAGCCACACGGCTCAGGGAAAAGAAAGCGGCGCTGGATGCTGCCAGAAGTGCTGCTCGGCTGGAAGTACTCGATGATAAGCCGACGGAGTTCATTTACAAGAAGAATGAAGAAAATGCGGCAGAATCGCCGGATGAGGAACTGCCGGCAGAAGATATGGCGGTCCCTGCGCAGATGCCGGATGCGGAAGAGCCACCGATTTCCGTAGAAGAGCTTATAGAAGAACCTATAGAAGAACCTGCCCCAGAAGCAGATAAAGAAGCACAGGAAGAGCCGTGGACGCCAGAGGAGCCGGTCAAGGATATGGAAGAACCGCCGATATCACCGCTGCCGGAAGCGGAGGATGAAGTGGCAGAAGAACCGCTGGAAGAACCAGCTGAAGAGCTGGCCGGGGAAGAGAAGCCGGAGGAGGACATTCATCCGATACCGCCAGCGCCCGTCTCAGCAGACCCGGCTCATCCCGCACCAGTTGCGGAAACGGGGCCGGTGTATCAGTTTCCTCCGCTCTCGCTTCTTCATGCGGGGACGAATGCGGGACAGGGAGAGGCCGATGCAGGACAGAAGGCGGCACTCATCGAGTCGACGCTTGCCAGCTTCGGAGTCCGGGCGAAGGTTGTTCACTACAGCGTGGGGCCGACGGTGACGCGTTTCGAGCTCAAGCCGGAAATGGGTGTCCGTGTGAGCAAGATCGAAGGACTTTCGAATGAGCTCGCTATGGCGCTTGAGGCGACACATATCCGCATCGAAGCCCCGATCCCCGGAAAATCTGCGGTCGGCATCGAGATCCCGAATACGAAGGCGGCCTCTGTGCCGCTTCATGATGTGCTTGCCAGCGATGCCTTTCAGCATGGCAAGGGCCACATCCTTGTGGCCTTGGGCAAGGACATCACCGGGAAGACGGTCGTGACCGATCTGGCGAAAGCGCCGCATCTTCTGATCGCAGGCTCGACCGGCAGCGGCAAGAGCGTGTGCATCAATTCCATCATCACGAGCATCATTTATCATAGCCGCCCGGATGAGGTGAAGCTCATGCTCATCGACCCAAAGGTGGTCGAGCTGTCTGTCTATAATGGCATCCCGCATCTGCGTACGGAAGTCGTGACGGATATGAAGAAGGCGCAGGGCACATTGAATTGGGCTGTCCGTGAAATGGAGGCCCGTTACCAGCTCTTTGCCGGGGCGAAGGTGCGAAATATCGAAGGGTATAATAAGCTGTATCCTGACAAAAAGATGCCCTATATTTTACTGATCGTCGATGAATTTGCCGACCTCATGAACGTCGCGGCCAAAGAAGTCGAAGTTCTGATCCAGCGTCTGACGCAGAAGGCGCGTGCCGCAGGCATCCATCTGATCCTTGCGACGCAGAGACCGTCAGCTGATGTCATCACCGGCGTGATCAAATCAAACATTCCGAGCCGTATCGCATTCATGGTCGAGTCGGGCCTCAATTCCCGCATCATTCTGGATGAGGGCGGGGCAGAATCTCTGCTCGGCAAGGGCGATATGCTCTTCAAGCAGGCGGGAGCGCTCAGTACTGTCCGTATCCAGGGGGCATTCATCTCGGACGAAGAGGTCGAGGATGTGGTGAACTATGTCAGGGCGGAATGCATCCGTCAGGAAAGCCATGTCGTCTATGAGCCGATCGATCTTTCTATCCCGGAAAAAACAGAGAAAGAGGACGAAATGGTCGAAGAGCAGGATGATCTCATGCCGGAGGCTTCGGAATGGGTGCTCGATACGAAGCGTGCTTCTGTCTCCGCTCTCCAGCGCCGATTCCGCATCGGGTATACCCGGGCCGGCCGTCTCATGGATACCATGGAGCGCCTCGGTATCGTAGGCCCTGCGGAAGGGGCAAAGCCAAGAGACATTCTTGTCGATAAGGAGCAGCTTTCTGATATTCTTGCAGGCGGGAAGAAGGAAGAGCCTTCGGACTAGAGAATCGGTCTTCACCTGTATGATGTTTTCTGAAAAGAGCGACATACTTGTGACTGCGGATCGGGGACCAGCTGCACGTTTCCTCCGCTTCTCTGATAGCGCCTGTATCGAAATGAGGTGATCCATCTTGAAACGTCTATGCTCCGTCTTACTGTTTCTCCTGCTGGCAGGCGGTGCTTTTTGGGGGATTCTTTGCTATGCGAAGAATCTGGAAGCAGAGCGGCGTCAGGAACAGCATCCTGTGAGCAAAGTCGTCGTGCTGACGGATCTTTCACCGGATGTGCTAGATCCGGTGAAAGACGCTTTTTATAAAGAACAGGGGCTTGCTGTAGAGATCTCCTATGTATCTGGCGCAGATCTATTAAAGAAGACCTCCGCTGAGGAAAAGGCAGCGGAGGTGGTGATCACCAGTCAGGATATCCTGATGCGGATGAAAGAGAACGGAGAGCTCGCAACCTATTCATCCTCGCGTACAGATACGGCGCTGAATCTTTTCAAGGATGAAGAGGCGTATTGGACAGGTCTTTGGGTGGATCCCATCGTGTTTGCGGTGAATCCGGATTTTCTTAAGAAGCAGAAGCCATTTTCCTATACGTGGGCAGAGGTCTTCACGAGGGAAGAGGCACAGCTTTCGATGACGGACTTCATCGCGGCCGACATGTCGAAGGATCTCCTGATGTGTCTCATCGAGCACTTCGGGCCAGACTATGCGATGGAACTCTTGGGCAAGGCGCAGCAGCATCTTGTACAATATGGGAAGTATCTCTCTACGCCGTCCCGTATGGCGGCGATGGGAAAGTGCGACATCGGGATCTCCGGGCTGAATGAAGTCCTTCGCACGAAGCGGGAGAAAATGCCTGTCATGATCATTTATCCGGAGGATGGCGCTCCCTGGTACCTCTATGGGACAGGGCTTCTGGCAGAAAGCGCACATCCTGAGCGGGGCGAGCGCCTGATAGACTGGCTTCTTGACTCTGTGAAATATAAAAGCATCATGGAAAAGAACGGGAACTACTTCATCTATGTGAATGATGATGCGGCAGAGCCAGATGCGGCCGGCAATGAACTCGTTTTTTGGGAATTAGAAAAAAGATATCTGGATGAAGGCAGAAAGGATCTGCTGAATCTATGGGGAGAAAAAGTACGATTTGGAGGAACAAAGAAGTGACGAAGAAATTAGGATTTATCAGCCTGGGCTGCTCGAAGAACCTGGTCGATACGGAAATGATGGTGGGCATTATGGAGAAGGCCGGCTATGAACTGACCGAGGATCTGGCAGAAGCGCATGTCATCATCATCAATACCTGCACATTCATCGATCCGGCCAAGGAAGAGTCGATCCAGACGATTCTGGAAACGGCGGAATACAAGAAAACAGGTGTCTGTGAACGTCTTGTGGCTGCCGGCTGCCTCTCACAGCAGTACAAGGAAGCGCTTGCGAAGGAGATCCCGGAAGTCGATATTTTCATCGGTACAGACTCCTGGCAGGATATTCTGGATGCCGTGAATGAATCCTATGCCAATGGCGGAGAAAAGGTGTTTAAATTCGGCACCATTCCCTGCGCGAATGAAGAGCTGATCCCGCGTGCCTCGCTGACGCCGAAATATACCGCCTATGTGAAGATCGCTGAAGGCTGCAGCAATGGCTGCACGTTCTGCTACATTCCCTATGTACGCGGGCCGATGAGAAGCCGCCCGATCTCTTCCATCGTCCATGAAGTGAGACGTCTGGCGGCTGAAGGGGTGCGTGAATTCAACCTCATCGCACAGGATCTTTCCTGCTACGGACGCGACCTCGGGACGAATCTCGCAAGCCTCCTTCGAGAGCTCGTCAAGATCGAGGGTGTGAAGTGGATCCGTCTTTTCTATCTCTATCCGACATACTTTGATGATGAACTCCTGGACGTCATCCTGCACGAAGATAAGATCTGCAAGTACGTGGATATCCCGCTGCAGCATATCAGCAATGCCGTGCTCTCTCGTATGCACCGCCGCGATTCCTCGGAGAGCATCTATGCTCTTCTTCGGAAG
>UMDL01046322.1_pt1 | contig 17202 bp, 15 predicted proteins | sample 1964481 | NCBI WGS metagenome assembly UMDL01 (sample SAMEA4835993, study PRJEB28245) | human gut metagenome | biome: gut microbiome; material: fecal sample | place: Denmark | collected 2008 | reverse complement strand
AATATGGAAAGCGGGGCCGTCTATCCAGAACACCCTTCTGACTGTAATAAACGAACATATCTTCCATAATGGAGGACAAATAATGCGCACGCCAATGAAAGTGCTTATTGCTGCCTCTAACGAACTTCCGGCAAAAGATGAAGGTCTCGAAGCGTTGTGGGATCGCTTCCTTGTGCGGATGGTTTCAAACTGCATAGAGAGTGATACCTCCTTCTTCAAAATGATAAAGGGTGCCGGTGTTGATATGTCGGAATTATCGGAATCGTTATACATTACCGATGAAACATATTCCAACTGGCAAAACGAATCAAAGACCGTAGGCATTCAGGATTCGGTTGTCAGTGCCATAAAAAACATTCGGAAGAGTCTTACTGCTCTGGAGAAGGAGGACGGAAATCAATTACGATATTATATCTCTGATCGACGTTGGCGAAAAGCGTACAAGCTGATGCAGACCTCAGCCTTTCTGAATGGTCGCATGGAGATAAATCTTTCAGACTATCTATTGCTTATACATAGTTTCTGGAATGATGTGGAGTGTATTCCCAATGTGCTTAATGCTTTTACTTCAAGTATCTCAGATGCGGTGCTGAAAGGGTTGGCGAAGATTGATAAATCTATTCGCCAACTTATGACTCCACAGCAACAAACCGCACAACAATCAACACAGTCACGATTAAACACAGACGGGAATGATTTCGCTGAGTATGATTATTTCTACTATCTCGTCGAAAATTATCCGGATGGAGATACCTATTTTTCAAAATGGGACTATGCCGCGTTATCAAATCAGACTCGTGACGGGGTGAGATATTATGACAGCAAACGCAAGAAAATCATCATTCACACAATCGTTCCGGGAAGACCGTTTGAAGCAAAATCACAGAATGCTTCGAATCTGACAAAGGTAAAGATTCAGAGGTGTCAGAATGGTGCGATAATCGACGGCACTCCATACGCTTTCCGCAAGAAGGCTGCTCAATCAGCAATAAGTTTTGAGTCTTTACAGACATCGCCTGTATATCAGCGTGTATATTTGATTCAGGACTTATTCAGGACTTGTGTCGAAGAATGGGAGAAGTCGGTATCATCAAACTGGACCGATTGTGATAATATATTCCTTTCTCCCAATGATCTTGCACTGGTTAACAAGATGCTGAAGGATGTCAGTGAACAGATAAAGGCCATAGAGGTCAAACACAAAAACGTAGTTATGTTGATAAAATGATTGACTATACCGACATTGACGCCAAGCTGGAGGAATACAGCGAGGCTTTTGACTTCTACATGGAATGTGGCGAGATGCCTCCGACCATGCCGCCAGATGATTGCCTCGCCGGTTATATGCAGGAGGTCATTGACAATAATCCTCAGATCGACGGCTCGGACTCAACATGGGTTGAGGTGCTGAAAGAAGACTTGATTTCTTTCTTCACTGCTTTGCTGGAACAGTTCCGGGCAATGCAGATTGAAGCAATGAAAGAACTTGCCATGATTACTCGTTTCAGAGAAGCGACCATTGAGGAGAAACGCGAGATGTGGCAGGAAGTATGTGGCACAATTGAAGCCGGCTACTCGAAATATGATGTAAATCTTTCAGGATATACGGCGCAGTTCAAGACAGACGACAAGGGTGCTGTATTTTCGGCAATGACAAGCGATTGGGAAAATGCTTGTAAGGCAAAGCTCGATCGAAAAGAGCGTCAGATGTTGAATCGTGCGAAAATGAGGTTTGAACAATTTTGTCGTGATGCAGGAACAGGCGATTATGAAGTCAGGAAGAAGGTAGAGAACTATGTCCATCGCTATCCGCAACTGAGAGAAATTGTGGATATGATCGGTCGTGACAAGGAGCCGTCTAAAGAAGAGAAAGATACGGTAGTATATCGCTTTATGCCTACTACCGTGGCTAAAAACAGCTCGGTCGAAGAGATTGACAGAGTTGAGTCCGGTGATAATCTGGAGCGCATTCTACCCGTGGAACTTTCTATGCCGGAAGACCTGTTTTTTAAGAGATATGCAACCAAGGAGCTTCAGCAGTTTTCAAGTCCCGGTAAAGACAAACCGAAAAAGGTAGAGGAACATCGCAAAGACCCACGACTGACAAAAGGACCGATTATTGTAAGCATCGACACCAGTGGTTCGATGTTGGGACAACCTCAAAGGATTGCTTTCTCGTTGCTCAAACAGTTGCTACGGATGGCAAAGAAACAGAAAAGACCTTGCTATCTGATCAGCTTCTCTGTCAGGTCAAAGTCTATTGACCTTGCAAAACCGCGAAATTGGCGTATGATTGACAATTTTTTGGAGCATAGTTATAGTGGCGGTACTGATGGCGAACAGATGCTTGCCGAGGCTATTTACGTTCTTCAGAAAGGGACATACGAGATGGCAGATGTTCTCATTATCTCAGACTTTGAGTTTCCTGTACCCAACACCTCCACTATGGAGAAAATAAATAAGGAAAAGACTCTCGGCACTCGTTTCTATGGATTGAAGATAGGACATTACGGAGTTAAGGGTTATAGACACATAATGGATAAAATATGGGAGGTATGAAAGAACCAACATTTAAGATAAATCCTCGATTCCGGCTTACTACAAAGCACTTGTCAGTGGTCTGGCACTGCGTTGATAAGTTTACGTTAGATTGTGAGGCAGCTTTGGAAATTCCCGACTAATTCGTGTTTCAGGATAAGAACGCCGTCGAGTTGCTTGTTCAATACCACGACGGTATCCTGGATATGATTTACCATGACTCCACTGACTTTGAGACCAAGAAGATACAGAAATGGCTTAGGGAACTTATGCGCGATACCATACTTCGGATTGCAAAAGTTGTACTGCCTGCCAGAGTAAAGTATTGGGAGAATATGAAGGGGTTGCATGGCTCCGGCGTTACAGTCAAGCGCCTTCGGAAGAATGTTCTCGGCTATTGCACGTTCAACAATCACATTACCTTACAACCTTTTCTCGTTATATTCAAACAGGAATGGACTGACGGTGTAATACTTCACGAAATGGCGCATTACAAGTGCAAGCATCATCGCAAATCATTTTGGACCTTTCTTTCCACACTCATCGGCGAGGATTCAAAGATGGTAAAAGCAAAAGATGATATAGCGATGTCCCCATACTACAACTATTACCTCTATCTCACGAAAAATAAGTAACTTTGCACTAGTATGGCAGTTGAATTTATCTCTGGCAAAGACCATTACGATAAGATTGTGGCAAGAGTGGCTTCCGTGAGGAAGTCGCTCTGGATTGGTACAGCCGACATTAAAGACCTTCACGTTAAAGCCGGCAATTCATCGGAGCCGTTCCTTGCCGTACTTGCAAAGCTACTTAAACGAGGTGTAGAGGTTCGTCTTATTCATGCAAAAGAACCGGGTCCGGCTTTCCGTGAGGATTTTGACCGATACCCGATTCTAAAATCAGGACTGGAGCGGATACTATGTCCGCGAGTCCATTTCAAGATGATTATATTTGACTTTGAGACTGCCTATATCGGCTCCGCCAACCTCACCGGGGCCGGCATTGGCATGAAGAGCAGCAACCGCCGCAATTTCGAGGCCGGAATCCTGACCGATGAGCCGACCTTGATAGATGCCGCCTGTGAGCAGTTTGACAGCGTCTGGCGAGGCGAGCACTGCACCCGCTGCGGCCGCCGACAATACTGCTCCGACCCCATCAAATGACGTTTTACAGATAAAAAATTCTACATTGAAAGCAAAATGCGACCACCTTCTTTGACAAAGGTTTCCGGGTGACGGCAGACAGCGGCATATACTTGTTTATCGGTAACAGGGTTGCCATCAACACGAATGTGGAGTTTCTCATTATTGATAACTTCCGCTATCCGTTGTGTTGTCATTCCATATCCGGCGGTAGCCAGTACATAGACCATCGCATCTTCAAGTCTCATTTTAAGTCTCATAGAACCAAAGGCTTTTCAATATACTCAAAAACTGAACCATTCTCGTGCAGATAACGATAATCGCATTGCTTTAGGAAATTATAACCATCGCGGATTTCGTCGTCATGTTTTTCCGGGTCATCCAACATATCGAGTTGATGTTCTCTGACATCAATCCCCAAGCCGTAAAATATCATCCCCTCACTACGAGCCTTTTGAATCAGTTCCATGTTTTCATTGGGAATATAACTCCAGATAAAATCGGATATTATGAGTATGTCGGCCCCTTTGAATGCGTCGGCAAAGAGCTTATACTTGGGAATAGATGGCAACTTCTTGAAAATAAAATAAAAAAGTTTGTTTTCATCGTTACTGCCAGCGTAAGAATGAGACAGAAATGCAAGAAATTTTTTGCGCTGATGGTGCAAATTTGTGAGGATAAAAAATGAAAGATTATGGGAGTAGTTTATCATGCAGATCGGTCTTCTATCTCTCTGAGCCACAATAGCAACAGCAAGAGCCAACGTTTTTGCCGTCACTTCCGGTTCTCCTTCCATAGAGCTGCTTGTGTCAACGCATATATAGATTGGACCTGATTTATCATTGGCAACCTCAAAAGAGTGGGATGCGGATGAAAACAGTTGAAGACGATTCTGAACATATCGCTGATAAAACAGGTTTTCAGTAGATTTTGCTCCTAACAGAGCAAGTTCTGAAGGCAACAGACAATTGAGGTCATTACCGATAGTGATACCGCTTATGTCACTTCGTGAAGCAGATTGAAATTTACCGGTTACTTCGTGACTCGTGCCTCCACTCCGACCTATCTGCTTGGCAAGTTCAACGATTGTCGGATTAAGTAGTTGAAGATATTCAGCTTCAGCCTTGTGGCTATCAACCTCAAGGCCGGGAGAACTTCCTTTTGAAGATTCTGCATAGTTTGCAATATCTGTAGGTAGTGAGTAGCCCATCTTATCCGGACTATTGGATTTATCTGTAATACCTGATTCTATCTGAATGTCATATCCGTCAGAGTCCTGGTTTCCTTCATTTCCACTGCTACCAAGAGGAACTGGTTTGCCGGAATTACCGGCGGTAAGTTGCATGGATTTTGCAATTATTCTTTTTTCTTCAACGCTTAGTGGAAAGAAGTGTTTGGATAGCCATGCGTTCAGGAAATCTTCCTTTTTCCCGGTTCTTCGCTCTTCGTTTTCCCAGTCTTCCGATGAAAGAGAATCAATAAAATGGCGAATGTCTGCCGTTGCGTATTTTTTCCAGAACAGGTCATCCTCCACAACGCAGTAAAAACGCGAGTCGCAGACAATATCCCGTATCATCTGATAAACAGGGGTCTTTCCAGCCTTAATTTTGCCAACTATTTCAAGCATTCTCGCTCCTCCCTTTATGGAAGAGGCTATGCCAATGGCTCTGCGCAGATATGTCAGATGTTGCTTTCTCATCACATCAAATCTATTCTTGTTCTATAGACTGCGACAACTTCTTTTATGGGTGTATATAAATCGGAATCTGCAATGAAAAGATTATGATTCATTTCAACATATAGTTTGTTAGCAATGCCGTCAATTGTATCCCCGATCTCTGCAATAAAGTCTTTACTAAGTTGATTATCAGATTCTGTCCGGAGAAAATAGTTGTAGTTATTGATACAAATCACACCATCTTTTACAAACCTCATCACGAACTGTCCCCGAGAACGAAGCATCAGGGTACTGTCTGTAGTCTCTGAACCAAAGAAAACCTCATCAGGAGAGGACTGCATACGTTGATAATCCTTGATTTTAATCTTCAGAGGGGAATCATCGCATTGAATGATATAGTGTTCTTGGTCCGGAGAGTATAGACGTGTGTTATTATTCTCAACATTAGCATGGCGTTTATAACTTTTATATTGCTCCAATATGTCACTGAACAATGACGCGACAACAGTTTCGGCAATAATCTGTTTGACAACCGGGATTGACGGCTCATCATTCCAAAGCATGTGCGACAATAGAAGCAGGTCAGAAAGACCTATCTCATCTCTTCCATTAAGAAATGCCGACATTTTCATGACTCCGACAGCCTTTTTCCAACGTCTGTCAGAAACGTAATATTTTAGGTTCTCAGGGTCAGGCTCACCCGTAACCACGTCTTTAGCGTTTATCTTTTCGTTAAGTTTCCCTCTTATTGTGTAAAGGATTTCAAGAACTGACTCGGGTATAGTTACCTTATGACTTTCTGACTGCACTGAAATAAAATCGTCATGGGTCAGTGGGCCAAATTCTTCTGTTGTCGATTCAGAAGTCTGCGCAGAAAGCAATCTAAAAAAATTCTGTTTCTGTTCAATGGGATTGACAACATATCGCAGTAGAAAACGATCCCACAATGCTTCGAGACCTTCGTTTTTAGCCGGAAGTTCATTTGAGGCTGCTATTATCCCTTTGATTGGCAACTTAAGCTCTTGATTGCCGTTGAGATAGATTTTTTCGTTCAGAACAGTAAGAAGGGCGTTCTGAATAGCGGGACCGGCTTTCCATATCTCATCAAGGAAAACGACCTCTGCTTCGGGTAGGAATCCGGATGTGACACGTTCATAGCAATCTTCATCTTTAAGCTTGGAGATGCTGACGGGCCCGAAAATCTCATCGGGTGTCGAGAATCGCGACATCAAGTATTCAAAGACGGTAGCATTATCGAATGCAAGTTTTAATCGGCGGGCAATCATGGATTTGCCGACACCGGGCAAGCCGAGGAGAAATATACTCTCCCCGGCAAGAGCACTGAGCAAGCTAAGTGCGAGAGCATCATCGCGCTCGAAGGTGTCATGCTTCATTCGCGACAATATTGCCGTGATTCTATTTCGGATTTCTGCCATTACTTTCTGTGGACACTAATACTTTCATTGATAATGAAGTCTCCGTTGGTAACTTGAACACCATGCTCTCCATAGATTTCAATCGAAGGGAGATGACAGAAACGATTGCCGTACACAAGTTCTACCGATTCTTCGTTTACGCCTTCGGGGAGGGACGGAAAATGTAAGTTGATTTCGCGCCCATCGTAATGTTTTGTGCCCTGATACTCACGCACAATTTCTTCATACCACTTACCTCCTAAACCTTTCTTATATATTTTGAAGGCATTCTCATCGTTATCCATTTCGCCGATGTAGCCAGTGTCGCCGGGAGTTATATCATCAAACGGCAAATAGGTTCTACCAGAAGTGTGGTCCGGATGCTTCAACCATTTGATTACCGGGAGCAAGGTGTTCGTAATAACATCTTCAGTAAGTCGATGACCACCTTTGAAAGATGACCAGTAGGAATAACTTTCGCGGTACTCGTCAAGACAGTTGCATACGTCGTCTTTATCACCAAAGAGTCCTATTACCGATTCCGGAGTAATGTCATCGACATAAAACAGGTTGGCCTCCATTTCTTCAAACTCTTGGATCAAGATTTCCGAGACCTCAAAGTATTCACTGCCATCTTCTCTCTCTGAGAAGAATTGTAGTCTCTCACCCTTGTTTTCTTTCAGGAGGTCTGAGACGTGAAACGCGGGATTGACAAGGATTCGGCGATAACCTTTCATCTGAGAGGCATACATCGCACCCATAGATGTGCCTATTACGATTGTATCATCAGCTCCATACTCTCCGGCAAGACTCAGTAACAACTGAAGAGCCTTTATTGGGCTGACCGGAATGTCAGGTGTGACAACATTATCATCCGGAAGTAACTCCCGAAGTTTTTTTGCGGTGTTGGACTGTCCCGACGAGGAAAGTCCGTGTAAATAAATTATATTCATATAGCCTTTTGTATTTGGTTAGTACTTTGTTTTTCTTCCCACTGAAGACGTTTGAACCTGCTTTTGAACTTACGATAAGTAGAGTCTTCTTTGCCCTTGATCATTTCAAGATAGTTAATTTTACCGTCGATTACATTGACAAGACTCTTTTCGATACCCTTGTAGAAATCTCTTGTAAAGATGATTTGTGCTTGTGCATAGCCATATTTCTCCCACAAGTGAAGAAGCACCCGCAACTGTTTTATATAAGAACGGGGAACGTTGATTTTATCGCTTACAACGACTCCGGTAACCTCTCGACGTGTACCCGGTACAAATGTCCTTGTCTTCTTTTCATTCACTTTGAGCCCATACTTCGCAATGATATTATAAATCCTTGATTGCCAGAAAGGACTCATCCTGCGAATTGATTTACTATGACTGAATGTAATATCATCGGCATAGCGCGAATATTTACATTCCATTCTTTCAGCAAGCTTTGACATATCTTTATCAAGACTCTTCAGCACAATGTTAGACAGAACAGGCGATGTCGGTGCGCCCTGTGGTAGCACCTCGATACCCGAACTGTCAGGAACGGTGCAAATTTTACATATAATATTGATTACTTCATTGCTTTGCAGTCTATCACCAAGCTCTCGATGGAGAGCCCGACGAACCATGAGTTTTGTTATGCTCGGAAAGAAATTTTCGAGGTCTGTATTAAATATGCAGGTTTGACCCACGTGTATCATGGCGTTATCCTTGACACTTTTCTCTAATACAAAACCGGTGGCGTGTTCATCGGGAACGAATATGGATTGCAGAACTATATTTAGTGCTGTTTGGATAGCCTTCAACGGTTTGACAGGAGCGCTGATTTTTCTTTGTCCACCTGACTTCTTGGGTATCGTAAAATCGACATAGGCGGACTTTCTTGCGTTGGCTGACGCAAATCGCATTATCTGTCTGCCGGACTTGGGTTCGGCCAGACTCCAACCGTCAATAAGCGGTGCAATGAAATTCAACACATCAAATAACTCCTTTCGGTTACTGATGGTCACGTCCTTGAGATATTCTGCAATTTGGTCTCGCATAGTTTTGTCAGTTTGCGAGAGCAGTGAAAACATCGGTCTTACTTTCGTGTGTGCCGGATGGTCGAGGCTTCGGCAATGTGCGCTGTGAACGAGGGAGTGCATTTCACATCACCGAGAGCGAAGCGAAGGTGATGAAACATATCACATCACCGAGAGCAAAGCGAAGGTGATGAAACATGCACGACCGGAGTGAACAGCGTGCAGGGTCGATGCCGAGTAATAAACTTTGGGGTGCGCTCCGATAATTCGGAACGAAGTCTGCCGGATTCAGCAGACAGATGGCAAAGGTCTGACCGATGTTTTCAATGTCCTCTTGTTTCTTTTCATCGGCAAAGTTATAGAGGACGGATGAAAAATCGTTTCATATATGAAAACGATTTGCAGAAAAATTTGAGACTACTTGTAGAGCGCTGCCAGAGAGTCTGATTTCTCTTTTATAAGATTCCGGAGCCATATTGGAGTAAGAACCTCAATATCATCGCCATGACTCATTATTTCCTGAATAAAGTCGTATGCTGGTGACATATAGTATCCAAAGGTAATAAAACCATCCCCGTGTTCAAGTTCCTCTTGCGAGGGATGTAGTGGTAATGATTTTACATATTTGGGAAATTCTCGATAGCATTTCAGGATAACCCGAGTAGGAGTAGAATATCCGTCAGAACAAATCCCATAGAAGTTTGCGAAGAAGTCTTTTGCAGAAAAATCTTCGGGATAGGTAAATTGCTCTGATGATAGTTCGAGTTTAGTGATGCGATCTAAAGCAAATATCAACCGCTTGCCGCTATCCACGGTTTGGCCAAGCATATACCACCTCCTTTTGAACAACTTTAAGCACAACGGCTCCAATATCCTATCACTCAAATTATTCTTGGTTGAGTGAAATGATGTGTATTGAAATACTATGCGCAGATTATCTCTCAAAGCCTGTGATAGAACGGGGAGCCATTCCCGACCTCCGGGTACGGGTTCCAAAACTATTTTGTCAGAGATAGCCTTGTTTTCAAGCAATAATGACTCGGTTGCCATACTGTCTGTAAGCCAGTTCAACACTTCATTATTTTCAAGTTCTTCCTGATTGGCTATGAAATACTGACTGTTCTCTCTCATTGAAGAGCATTGTATGTCAACGCCCAACTCCGTGAGAATAGCCTGTCGGTGATTATGAAAGGTGCGTTTGGACAACTCAGTCCCCTTATAGTTAAGGGTTGAGATGTCCCACTTGTCACTTATTTCTTTGAAAGTTATTTTTCTGGCGTCAAGAATGGTGTTTATGAGCCAGATATATTTGCGAAGTGTTGAGTCTGCCATACAAATTTCTTTATCTGACTGCAAAGTTAATCATAATGTATGAAAATCATATTCACACATTATGAAAACTATAGGAATAAGGGCAGAATATTTAGCAGAATCTAAACTGTCACGCCTTTGATTATTTCAATGACCGCTTATACTGTCTTAGTAGTTCTTGTGTCTGCTTGAGAATAATACCAACAATTTCCTCTCTGCATTTTTCAGAAACGAGACTAAAAGTAAGCTCATCGCTGAAATCTGCCAAATATAGGCCGTCTGAATTTGAAAAGTCTATAAATTTGTAGAAGGGCCAGTTCTCACAATTTTCAAGATTAAGAGCGGCTTCATTTTCCTTAAAGAATGCCTTGGATTTGGTCTTTAATCCGGATCTCAAATCATCATCCGAAACTCCGACACAGACATAATTATCGTGGTAGGCATTGATAGTGAAATTATAGCCGTCGGGAGTCGATAATTCAAGATTAAAATCGGCTTTATTTCTCTTGGCAGCTGAGCTAATTCTATCCCCTGTTTTCAATTCAAGGGTAAAACACTCATAAGCAGGGAGAGCCTTGATTCTCTTTTCGACGGTTCGCATCTCTATCAGTTACGTCCAGCAAAGGAGAAGCAACCTATAACGGAGTTCTACACCACCAAAGAGGTGCTGGAAAAATTCGTCATCAGTAATTCGTGGCTATTCAAGGCGGCGAAAGAAAACAATTCCCCCAAGATTACCCAACGAGGGAAAACTTTGTGGAGCAAGCCGCACATCGACCGGTTCTTTGCCAAGTCTGCCCCGAAAGAAGAAATTAACGAATGGTACACCGCTGCGGAGATACAGGAGCGTTATGGCATGTCGCTCTCGGCAATCTATAATCTTGTCTCAAAGGAGAGAATTCCGAAAATGAAAATAGGTTGTGAAGCCCGCTATTCAAAATGGCATTTCGACAAGGCAAAAGGTGTTGCAGTCAATGAGCCGGAATACTATACGATTCCGGAGGCAATTGAAAAGTACAACATGACACGCGACCAGATTTATCATTATGTCAAGACCTACGGCATAAGCAAGATTAAGGTCGGAAGAATCGTCAAAATATCAAAGCAAGAGCTTGATAATCTGTTTTCTCCACCCAAGATTTGATGCGGTGGAACTACGGTGGGTTATCGGTGGAAATTGCCCTTAACCGGGTGTCTGAGTCCACTATTTGAACACTCCCTACCTTCGCATTAAATCTCTAAATCAAACGCGTATGAATACATGCACCAAAGTTTTCCTTCGTCAGAAGGCTATTTCGGGTGGACGCATATCGCTCTACCTTGATTTCTATCCTGCCATCCGTAATCCCCATACCAACCGGATGAGCCGCCGAGAGACTCTCGGCATCTATATCTATGCCTCGCCCAAGAATGAGCGGGAGCGTCAGTTCAACTCCTCAATGCTTGAAAAGGCGGAGGCTATCCGCTGTCGTCGCTTCGAGCAGTTGCTCAACGAGCAATTCGATTTTCTCGATAAGGAGAAGCTACGCATGGACTTCCTTACATACTTCAAACAGAAATGCCGTCAGAAGTATCAGAAATGGGACTGCGTTCTCCGGCACTTTGAAATCTACTGCAAGGGCAAGTGTCGTTTCTGCGATTTGACAGTTGACTTCTGCAAGGGCTTCCAGACTTATCTTCTATCTGCCCAACGTCAGCGCAACAACGGCAAAGGACCAATCTCCCACAATTCGGCGGCAGGATACTGGTCAACATTCCGAGCCTTGCTGAAAATGGCTTATCAGGAGAAATATATCCGCGAGAATGTCAATGACTTCCTTGAGAAAATCGAGTGGAAGGAGGTCAAGAAAGAGTTTCTTACACTCGCGGAAGTCAAGCTGCTTGTCGCTACGCCTTGTAAGATCCCCGTTCTGAAACAGGCGGTTCTGTTTAGCTGCATGACTGGACTACGCATAAGCGACATTCTGCAACTCTCATGGGAGCATATCCAGATGGGACAGGATGGAGGCTATCTTATCAGAATGTGTACTGAGAAAACCGAGGAAGAAACCAACCTTCCTATCAGCGATGAAACTCTCGCACTCTGCGGTGAACGTTCGGAAGGACTGATTTTCAAAGGTCTCAAACGCCACATGGCGAATCATCCACTGAAAGAGTGGATTAAATCCGCCGGCATAACCAGACGGATAACATTCCACCTTTCAAGACATAGTAAACTGTCTTTATTATTGAAAATGAACAGTTTGCAAAGATTTATTACTTGACAGGTAACGATTTAGAAACGAGCGAAACTCTGTATTCTGTCCTATTCTGCATTAATCAAAAGAACACATTTCCTAAACGCAAAGATAGCATTATTTTTTTGAATTACATTCCTTTGTAGAAATGTATTTTCATAAATTCTACGATAGATTCTTCAATAATCCTACTTTATTTGTTTTAGTCTTGGTCTGGAATAGCCCAATCTTAGCAAATTACGGGTTATGGTTGCTGAAATTTATACTTCAATCCATATTCTTCCAATTTGTTGTACAGCGTAGTGCGTCCGATTCCGAGCAATTCGGCAGCAACCTTACGGTTACCGTTCGCCTGTTTCAGCGCACGCAAAATCCGCTCTTTCTCTTCCGCGTCATTACGCAGGGCGAAGCTGACGGGCGAGGTCTGTTTCGTCACGGCAAGTTCCAAATGCTCTTTCGTGACAAGCCCGGTCTGCGCCTGCAACACCGCACCCATGATTTTCTGCCGAAGCTCACGGACATTGCCTGGCCAAGCATGGGTCAACAATGTTTTATGGGCTTCTCCGTCAAATCCGATAACGTCGCATTCCAGCTCTTTGTTCGCTATCTCACGGAAAAACTCCGCCAGCGGCATGATATCCTCCTGACAGTCGCGCAAAGGCGGAACGGTTATCTTGAAATCATGCAGGCGATATAGCAGATCCTGCCGGAATCGCTTTTCGTTCACAGCCACTTCTAAATCCTCGTTGGTGGCGGCGATGATGCGGACATTGAAACTTTTGTCTGTTTTGTCACCTATCGGGCGGTATCTCCGTTCCTGTATGGCTCGGAGTAACATCTGCTGGGTTTCCATTGCGAGATTGCCAACCTCATCCAAGAACAGCGTACCGCCTTCCGCCTCGTAAAAATAGCCTTTCTTGCTATTGTCCGCACCCGTAAACGCTCCTTTGACGTGTCCGAAGAATGCCGACGGAGCAAGTTCTTTGATGAGTGAACCGCAGTCCACTGCAACGAACGGTTTTCCTGCCCGTTTGCTTTTGTCGTGCAGTTGGTGTGCAATATGCTCCTTACCAGTCCCGTTCTCGCCGAATATCAGTACACTCATGTCAGTAGGAGCCACCAGCCTTATTCGTTTCATGATGGCTTGAAATGCCGAGCCGTCACGGGAGAACACTGGCATACGGTTTTTTCCGATACTCCTTTCTTTTAATAGGGTACGGAGCAGAGGGACGAGTTTGTCCTCCACAAGCTGCTTGGGTATGTAGTCCAGCGAACCGAGTTTCATGCTCTCGACTGCCGTATGCACTTCGGCATAGTCGGTCATGATGATGAACGGTTGCATCATCCCTTCCTTGCGCATCCAGCGCAACAAGTCGATACCGTCGCCGTCGGGCAAACGCAGGTCTGAAACGATGATGTCATCTTCTGTGGCTTGTTGCAGAAGTTTCTTCGCAGTTGAGAGGTGGAAAGCCTGCACGGTGCGGAATCCCTCGCGTGCCAGCAAGTTACAGACAAACTCGCAATACACGATGTTGTCCTCCACCACGATGATTTTTGTCTTATCCATTTTCGTATTTTCTCCTTTCTTCTTTTGCCAGCCGGATGATTTCCGAACCCTTATCCAACACAGCTTTTACAGCATTGCTAATTGTTTTATCGTCAGACGTGTCATCACAATGAAGCAGTTTATAAAGTTCCCTTAACGGTTGGTCGGCACGGAGTATCTCCCATGAACTTCGCAGGTGGTGTATAAGGGCATCCAGCTTTTGAAGGTCTTTCTTTTGTTCTGCTTCCTTGATTGCCTGCATTTCTTTTTCGGTTTCCGCTATGAGTTTCTCCAGCATGACGGATTCATTGCCGTATGACAGCAGGGTGGAAAAAACGGGTACTTCATCCTGCGTCATAATTATGGCGCATTTGTCTGAAATCTCCATCAGTTCCGATATGGAGAACGGTTTGAGCAGACAACCAGAAAAACCACATTCCATAAGGTCCTCCTTGCTGCAATTGCCTGAAGCAGTTGTCACCACTACCGGAATAGTCTTTGAATTGCCAACATTGGAGGTACGTAGCAGTTCCAATAACTCGAAACCGTTTATCTCCGGCATATTCAGATCCGTCAGAAGCAGGCTGTATTCTTTCCGGCGTATCATTTCCATCAGCTCCGCAGCATTGGTACAGGTGTCGCAATGGATACCTTCTTGATTATACATTTCTTTCAACATAAGAAGAAGTAACTCGTCATTGTCGATGGCAATCACATTGTGGAATGTATGATTATGATGAATCTGTGTTTGATTCATCTGTTCCGGTACTTCTCCAGCAGTCTTCACGGGAATTTCCACCGTAAAACGACTGCCTTTGCCTTTTTTGCTCTCCAGCCTGATGGTTCCGCCGAGCATCGTTACGATACGCTGCACGATTGACAAGCCCAGACCAAAACCGTCTTTTGTATTGGCATTTGACAACCGTTCAAACGCTTCGAATACCCGTTGTTGTTCCTCTGTGGTCATGCCCGTACCCGTATCTTCAACGATAAGTTTCAGCAGCTCGTCATCATAATCCGTTGTCAGGGATACGCCGCCGCTCTCGGTAAACTTAATGGCATTTGACAGAAGATTATTCCCGATTTGTAGGATGTGCTCCTTATCGGTAAAGACAACGGCATCCGTGTGACAATCTATCGTAAGAGCCAGACCATTGTTGATTGCAATAGGCATAAACTCCGCTTCAAGTGTGTGGGTGATCGTTGAAATTCTACACGGGGCAAAAACCGGCTGTTCCTTGCCGTTATCCAGCCGAAAGAAACTCAGCAGCGTGTTGAGCATTTCACACATACGTTCGGAAGATTGCCGGATGTTTTGGATATACAACCTGATTTTATCAACATTGCAATCTTTCTGCATCAGTCCGGCATAGCCGATTATTGCCGTTAATGGTGTGCGTAACTCATGGGTGATGGTATGTACGGCTTTCTTGCGAGAGGCTATCAGGCTCTCGTTTTGCTCTATCGACTGATGCAATTGCTCGATTAAGTCTGTCGCTTCCCGTTTGTACCGTTTGATACAGTTGGCATTCCGCTGTATAATGATATAAGAGATTACCAATAGCAAGAGGACGAATCCGGTCAATCCTCCGATTTGTATAAAGGATTGCTCACGCATAGCGGCTATCTCAACTTCTCTTTTGTGCAAGTCGGTTTGTACTTTATCGTCGATTTGGCGAATCAAGCCTTGTAATTGTTGGTTAAGTTCCGTGTTCCGTGCGGTAAGGCTGTCAGCATGTTCTGACAGACGGTTGCTTTGCTCCCTCAGCTTTGCTATCATATTCTAATTAAGAGAACGGAGCATCGTAGTCACCACAGCGAGCTTTATTTCCTCTTTTTTGCCAAAGATACCAAAGAAACCTTTCCGCTTCGTTTTTTTAGGCTGTTCTTGCACGCTTCTCTGCACAATTACAGGCACTTGCCGTGCCATTTTCTTATTGATGGTTTGCTGCTCATCGAGCAACGTAACGATACCACGCATCTGTAGTTCTTTATCTTCGAGAAGATGGCGCACACTGTCAATACGTTCTACTGGGTAAATAGTTCTGAAACGACACAGCATACTGTCCATTGCCAAACGCTGGATATGATAATGTTCCAAATCATCGTCATTCCAATCCAATACGGTCTCACCCAAAAGAGAAAACTCTATCAGATGAATCTGAATTTCATTTATCTCTTTCCTAAAATCGTCAATTTGTTTGTTACCAGTTTCTAATATCTCTATTTCCTGCCATTCATTGCACCACATATATGCTATTCCCACTACTAATAGAATTATTAGAGTATGGCTTGATATTATTACTTTATGTACAAAATCCATTTGCTTTTCTATCTGTTTTTAACTACTTCCGCCTCCTAACACGTGATAAAGCTTGATGATACCCTGTATACGATCAAAGCAGGATTGTAACTGTACTGTCTCTGCTTCAAGGAGCGACTGTTGGGCAGTTAATATCTCCAGATAGGTAGTACCGGAATGGCGCATCAGCAGTTTCGTCTTTCGCACTGCCTCACGCAAGGTCTCAACCTGCCGGGTGTTTATCTCATATTGCGACTTAGCCGTCTGCCAGGCGGTTAAGGCATCGTTCACCTCTTTCCCTGCGTTCAGCAATGATTGTTGGAATAATAGTTTGGCTTCTTCCTGTTTGGTTTGGGCTATCTTCAAGTTGGCGATATTCGCACCCCGGTTGAATAATGGTTGCGTCAGGGAACCGATGGCGTTGAACAGCCATTGTCCGGGATTGGTGATTGCTCCGCCTCCATTGTTAGTCCAACCCAATGTACCCGAAAGAGTGATATTGGGGTAGAAGGCTGAGCGGGCTGCATGGGTGGCGTAAAACGCTTGTGCCAGTCCCATTTCAGCCTGACGCACATCGGGACGGTTGGCAAGCAACTGCAAAGGAACTCCGATAGAGATGGTATCAGGGAAGGATGCTTCAACCAAATTACTCCGCTCAATCGAGTGTGACGGCATGGCAAGTATCGCAGACAAGGCATTTTCTGTTTCAGAGATACTTTTGCATATAGCCAATTGCGATGATTCAAGTTGCATCACGTTTGCCTTTGCCTGCAACACCCCGGCTTCATTCGCCTTGCCCACCTTCTTCAACGCTTCGAGCGTGCGTACGGTAGCCCGCCAGTTTTCCAGAGTCCGATTGTTTATCGTCCTTTGCGCATCAAGTACAACAAGGGTATAGTAACTGTCTGCTATCGTGGCGACAAGCTGTGTCTGCACGGCTTGCTGATAGTCACGGCTTCCTTGCAGTGCGGCAACCGCGCCACGCTTCGCAGCCGTGAGCCTGCCGAATATATCCAGTTCCCAAC
>UMDL01047740.1_pt1 | contig 18343 bp, 14 predicted proteins | sample 1964481 | NCBI WGS metagenome assembly UMDL01 (sample SAMEA4835993, study PRJEB28245) | human gut metagenome | biome: gut microbiome; material: fecal sample | place: Denmark | collected 2008 | reverse complement strand
CCCGAAAAGGGAGGGGACCCACGGTAGTGGGGAGGACCGGCGCAGTCCAGCTCTACCCGGGAGGCATCCGCCTAAGAATGTAATTTAACCGGCTCCGCCCACTCTGCCCGCCGGGCTTGTACCTGGCGATTTACTTGGGCAGCTTATTTATCGGCTCGAAGAAACTGAAGTGGACGCGGCCGTAAACCTTCTCCTTTACGAAAGCAGGGTGCTCCTTGAACGAGTGCTCGTCCCCGTGCTCCAGAATCAGATACCTCTCAGGATATACCAATCCGGCATCCAGCACCTTGTCAGGAATCGTCTCCAGCCCTTCCAGCGCATAAGGCGGGTCGGCGAACACGATGTCGAACTTCTCCCTGCATATGGGAATGAAATCGAACACATTGTGATGGACTGCAGTCAGATTCTTCAGGCCCAGCTTCCTGGCCTGCTCCTTGACAAAAGAGGAATACTGCATATTCATCTCCACTGACCACACATGGCCAGCGCCACGTGATGCGAACTCATAGGAAATCGAGCCCGTGCCGCTGAACAGGTCAAGCACGCTCAGCCCCTCGAACTCGAACTCATTGTCGAGAATATTGAAAAGCGCCTCCTTGGCGAAATCAGTCGTCGGCCTTGCCTTGAAATCAGGAGGAGTGACGATGTTCCTGCCCTTCAGCGCACCACCTATAATTCTCATATCTGTTCCACTGATTTGAAATATCGGTACAATGACATTTCCTCCTCGTCAGAAACCGGAGTCCTGAAGCAGATGGTCGATATCTCAGGATTCAACTGAAGTTTTTTCAATGTGTTGAAAATGAAGTACTCGGCCGTCGTGAAATCCACTGCCCTGAAGGTATTTGCGATTTGCAGGGACTTTCCCTGTGCCACAGCAAGGTGCAGATATCCGTCAGCGTAAGATGCCACGATCTTGTTGTAGTCACTGCACTTGTCCAGCGCCTCCAGGATGTAGTACATCTCCGGCAGAATCCTTGCCTGATACCCGTCTGTAGTAAATACCGTCTGTGAAATCATCCTTGACAATGTTTCTCCCACATTGTTCGAGAATACCAGTACCGAAGCCCTCTCCGGCATCCTGACAAACTCGACAGCATCATTTTCCCCCAGTCTGACCACGTCGCCAAGCATCTGCCTGAGCTCCATCGGATTGAAGAACTGCTCCGGAATCAATGCCACTTTCGGTGTCAGAAGCGAAATCTTCACCGCATCATATCTCTTCTGGAACTCGGGAGTCGTGAAGATCCTGTCAGGCGTAAGCCAGCCCGACGAGCGTTCACCCTCATTGTCCTGTATCTTAAAAGAATATCCACTCAAGGCTACTTGAATGGATATTCTGCTTTCTATATTATTCGTCTGGCTCATATTCTTATATGAAGTGAGTGAGTCCCGACGGACTACTCCCAGTTGCCGGCGTTGTTGTTAGGTGCTGAAACGCTACCTACCTGAAGTCCCTCGTAGCGGTTCATAGCCTTGCGGTCAGCATCGAGATTGATTCTGAGCTGGTTGTCAAGACCTTTGAGAAGAGACTTGTAAGGCATTCTCGCCTCGAAGAGAGGAACCTTCACACCTGATACTTCCTTGATGACTGACTCCATCTGGATGGTGTCGCCCTGTGAGAAAGGAATGTATTTGAGAGAATCAATGTTGAAATCGTTTCTTGTGTTGAAAAGTGTATCCTTCACATCCACTTTGCTTGAGATGGAGAATACGAGGTGCTCACCTTTCTTGTAGAGCTCATACATCTGTTCAGGGGTGATGCCTCTACGTGACTTCTTGAGTTTCTCAGTAGTTGCAACTGCAAGAGAGTCGTCATTTGAACCGATCTGCATGATCACTTCCATCTTGCCGTTCTTGTAGAAGTCCACGAGGGAGTCAGCAGATGCGGTAAAGTGGCCTGAAACAGACTTGAATGCCTCCTGAAGAGTGCGGACATCCTTCATTCTCTGGATACCGACAGTCTCACGGTAAGCCTTCTGCTTGTTGAAATTGATAGGCTCCATAATACTCTTGATGCATGCATACACGAGTCCGGCAATAACAAAGAGCAGCAGTACGCTGACGATCTTTTTAACTATTCCTTTCATTTTATGTTTTGAGTTTTATAATATCAATTATAAACGTGGCTGGAACTTCAGCGGCGATTTTCACTGCCGCCCACAAATTCTCATACTCGACAAAGTTATGAAATTGATTTATGAAATGCAATATAATTTGTAAATTTGCATCCGGAACAATCAGGTATAAGAAAGCGGCAGATGAACGGAAGTACAGTAAATATCGACACGAAGGCAGTGGAAAGACTCGAAACATTGGTCCGGGACGCCGGGAAAGTGTCCATCGTGGCTCATATCCGTCCTGACGGAGATGCGGTCGGCAGCACATTGGCGATGCTGCACTATCTCCTGTCCAGAGGCAAGGACGCCGTAGCCATCTACTCCGACCCGCTTCCTGAGACATTGACCTTCATGCTCAGCGGCACACCGGAGGAAAACGTGCTTCAGTGGCCCTCTGACAGTGATTCCGCACGTGAACGCATAGCTGAAGCAGACCTGATTTTCTGTCTGGACTGCAACTCGTTCACACGCACGGGAGACCTCGAACCGATGCTTCGCGCAGCCAGGTGCAGGAAAGTCCTCATAGACCATCATCTCGCCCCGGAAACCGAATCCTTCGATGTCGTATTCTCCGAGACGGCGGTCTCTTCAGCCTGTGAACTTCTGTTCAATGTCCTCATGTCAATGCCTGACATCCACGCTGACGCATCTCTTGTTCCGGCAGTTTCGGCCACATCACTCATGACCGGAATGACCACGGACACGAACAACTTCGCGAACTCCGTGTATCCCTCTACATTGACCATGGCATCAGCCCTCCTGGGCGTCGGCGTGGACAGGGACGCGATACTCTCGAACCTGTACCAGAGCGGAACCGAAAAACGCGTGCGGCTGTGGGGCTATATGCTGTACCAGAATATGAAACTCACCGATTACGGCGTGGCGTATATGATTCTGACAGAAGAGATTGCATCGGAATTCAACATATCGGAAGGTGAGACGGAAGGCCTGGTGAACGAGCCGCTCCGCATCGCATCCGTGAAGATGAGCATTTTCCTCAAGCAGGATGAGGCAGGCTTCTTCCGCGTCTCCATCAGGTCCAAGAAAGGCTTCTCGGCAGTCGGATGCTCTAAAGCCTATTTCCACGGCGGCGGCCATGAGAACGCTTCCGGCGGACGGCTTTTCTTTAAGGCCAATGACGGGAATTCCGCTGACATATCCTCACCGTCACAGGCTGAGAAATACCTGCTGAAAGTGACGTCAGAGTACTTTAAATCAGGAGATTATGAAAGCAGGTAAATTATTGGTTGCGCTCATTGCGCTCGTCATGGTCTTCGCTTGCTCCAAGGAGGAAGTGAAACTGAGGTATTCCAGACAGGAGCAGAACATAGAGTCTTTTGTGAACTCCACATTGAAGTCAGTGGACACCGCGTATGTAGTATATAATAAAGGTGTAACCAGGCTTGTGGTGGTTCCCGGCGACGGCGACAGCCTTTCCGTCAATGGGACAGTCTCATTCCATTATGCGGGATATGTGCTTTCCGGCACTTCCGTCAATGCTTCCGACATGTTCGCCACCAACAGTGAAGAAGTGGCCAAAGGCTCCGGCTGGACACTCTCCGACGACTCGGTCTTCGAGGTCAAGACAGTGAAACTCAGCGAGTCCGGCTTCGTGAAAGGACTGAAATATGGCTTGGAGGGCGTAAAGGCCGGCCAGGAATGTTATATACTTTTTTCAGGAAAATATGGTTTCGGCAAACGTGAGTTAGGCACGATTCCTGCAAACTCCGCCTTGGTCTATCGCATCTGGGTAGAGTCGATAACGAATGATTAAATAGATAATATATTGAAAATGAATAATATAAGAATTGTAGAACTCATTGCGGCAAGCGCATTCGCCGCGGCTTTCGTTTTCACCGGTTGTGCAAAATCGGAGAAGACTCTGCCTTTCGAAGATGAAGAACGCTATGTGGAGGCCTGGGTCAGCCAGAAACATCCCGAAGCGACCAAGACGGAACTTGGAATATATATATTGGACGACAAAGCCGGTGACGGCGAAGTCTTCAACTCGCAGAAATACGTGATGGTACATTGCACCGTAAGGGACATGGACGGCAACATCACTACCACCAACAGCAAGAAACTCGCCCAGCAGCTCGGCAAATACGAGAAGTCCCATTATTACGGCACATCGTCCTGGCCTACATACAGCAACAGCCTTCCGGTTGGCGTGGAGGACATGCTGAAAGGAATGAGGGTAGGAGGCACAAGACGTGCGCTCATCCCGTCCTGGCTCATGACCACGACAAGATACAAGACTCCGGCCGACTATCTCAAGCATTCTAACGACAATTCTTCGGCGGTATATGAACTCACTCTCGCAGGCATAACTGAGGATATATTGAAATCCCAGATCGACAGCATGCAGATCTATGGCGCGAAGTATCTGGGCGGAGTCGATTCATTGTCCTGGGGCTTCTACTACAAGCAGACGAAAGCACCGGATGACACTGTTTCATTCCCTTCTGACACAAGCATTTACATAAATTATACAGGAAGATTGCTGAACAGGCAGGTGTTCGACACGACCATCAAGGACACCGCCAAGTTCTATAATATCTACAGCTCATCGAGTACATATGCTCCGGTGAAAATCTCCTGGGGAGAGAACTTCACGGATATAAAGTTGTATTCAAGCAGCTCATCGGACGGCTCCTCCGTCATCAACGGTTTCTCCAAGACCCTGTGGCAGATGCGCAAGCACGAAAAAGGCGTGGGCATGTTCTTCTCCGCATACGGCTATGACTACAGCGGAAGCGGAAACACCATCCCGGCATATGCGCCGCTCGTATTTGAAATCGAAATCGTCGATAAACCGAAAGAATAGCAGGAGGAATTGAATGGCTGTTTCAGGAACTGTCCCTACAGAACTTGGAGATAAGAGAATACGCGATTTGCTTATGCAGTATGCAGTCCCGGCTATTATAGCCATGACTGCATCTTCTCTGTATAATATGGTCGACAGCATCTACATTGGCCACATAAAGGATGTCGGCTCGTATGCCATCTCAGGCCTTGCCGTCACATTCCCGTTCATGAACCTTTCCACGGCACTCGGAACGCTCGTGGGCGTCGGCGCATCGACGATATTGTCAATGTTGCTCGGCCAGCGCAACTACGAGGCTTCCCGCAAGGTTCTGGTCAATGAAATTGTACTCAATGTACTGATCGGTCTGTCATTCACATTGGTATCCCTGGCATTTCTGGACCCTATTCTCGGGTTCTTCGGTGCCAGCGAGAACACATTGCCTTTCGCACGGGACTATATGGTGATCATCCTCATAGGCAATGTGATCACACATCTGTATTTCGGATTGAACAATATGATACGCGCTTCGGGCAATCCGAAGTTGGCGATGGGGCTTACCATTTTCACGGTCGTATCCAACACGATCCTGGACCCGATATTCATATTCGTCCTGGATATGGGCATAAAGGGCGCCGCCTTGGCTACCGTGCTCTGCCAGCTCTTGGCAATGTTGTACACATTCAAGTACTTCCTCGACGAGAGCAACTATCTCCACATCCCTAAGCGGCTGAGAGACTACAAGCTGGACCTGAGAATCGCCAAAGATTCATTGACCATAGGCATGGGCCCGTTCCTGATGAACTCGGCGGCCTGCATCGTCACCCTCTTCATCAATCAGCAGCTGCTCAAATACGGAGGAGACCTTGCCATCGGCGCGTACGGAATCGTGAACCGTATCTCGTTCCTGTTCATTATGGTCAATATGGGTTTCAACCAGGGAATGCAGCCTATTGCAGGCTATAATTTCGGCGCGAGAAAATACAGCAGAGTGAGGCGGGTGTTCAAACTTACCGTGATCTGTACCACGTCAGTGACATGCTTCGGCTTTTTAGTTTCGGAACTATGCCCGGATATCGCGATATCACTGTTCACCAGTGATCCGGAACTCAAATCATTGGCCAACAAGGGATTGAGGATGATAAACCTCGCCTTTCCTCTCGTGGGATTCCAGATGGCGACCACCAATTTCTTCCAGAGTCTGGGCATGGTGCACAAGTCCATTTTCCTGTCATTGTGCCGGCAGCTCCTTTTCCTCGTGCCGCTGATTTATTTCCTGCCGGTGTTCTTCGGGCATAAAGGAGTCTGGATGAGTTTTCCGATTGCAGACACGTTGTCCATCATAATGGCTGCCATATTGCTGGCAGCGCTTTTCCGCAAATTCCGTAAACTCAATGACGGTGACGACCCGGATATTTTAGGAAGTAAAATGAAATTTAAGGAGGCTTGATTATGGAAGACAAGAAATTGATAATCAATGTCGGACGCCAGTTCGGAAGTGGCGGAAAACTGGTAGCCTTGGCTTTGGGCAAGAAACTCGGTATCCCTGTCTATGACCAGGAACTCATTTCCAAGGCAGCGGAGCAGAGCGGCTTCAGCAAAGAACTGTTTGCCAAGAGTGACGAAAAGAGAAATCTCCTTGCATTGTCCAGTTTCATCGTGGATGTCGGACGCTTCGGTTCGGCAGACAACTACGTGAGTGACAACCAGTTGTTCGTCATCCAGAGCAATGTCATACGCTCCATCGCGGACAAGGGCTCTGCCATTTTCATCGGCCGTTGTGCAGATTACATCCTCCGTGACCGTCCATGTCTTGACGTCTTCATATCCGCTTCTGACGAAGTCCGCATCAAGCGAGTTGCAGAGCGTATGGGCATTACCCCTGAGCAGGCGGAGTCACTGATGCAGAAGAAGGACAGGACCAGGGAGACCTATTACAATTACTTCACTTTCGGCAACTGGGGCGTCGCTTCCAATTATGACCTCTGCGTGGACTCGTCTGTTCTCGGGATTGACGGAACTGCCGATATGATTATTGACTTTTGCCATAGGGCGAAACTTATAGATGATTTGCCGGGAGGCGTACAGGGAGAAACTGAATAATGACGGGAAGGAAACTCAGAATAGCAGCAGGATTGGCGTTGGTGACATTGACCGTAGGACTTTGTGTATCATTGTCTTCCACGGGGAAGGCGAGTGATTTGCCGGAGCCGGAGCCTGTCTGTCTGAATGAGACACTGTCAAATGAATTGTCAGACACATCCTCTCTTTCCGGTCTGGATGCGCGTATCACTTCCTATATGCGTCAATGGTGTCTGCGTGGCACCTCACTCGCGATTATGCGTGGCGATTCGCTCCTGTATGCAAAAGGCTACGGCTGGGCAGATGAAGAAGCAGGAGTGCGGATGGCCCCGACCAATATCATGCGGGTGGCTTCCGTTTCCAAACTGCTGACCGCCACCGGAATAATGATGCTGCAGGAAAGAGGCAAACTCACATTGGCCGATACCGTCTTCGGCCCGCGCGGCATTCTGAACGACTCTTTATATACCTCTGTTATAAAGGACAAGAACTACTACAAGATCACCGTTGAGGACCTGCTGCGTCATAAGGGCGGTTTCACTTCCTACGGAGGCGACCCGATGTTCTCCACGAGGACTATTATGATCCAGAACCATCTGGATACCCCGCCGGACCATGAGACATTGATGAAAACGCAGCTGAAGCGTCGTCTCCGTTTTGCGCCGGGCACTTCCCAGTATTATTCCAACTTCGGCTATCTCCTTCTCAGTATGATTGTAGAGAAAGTCTCAGGCATTGACTATGAGACCTTTATGAGGGACAGCGTGCTTTACAGGGCAGGCTGCTATGATATGCATATCGGCGGCAACTATTACGAGGACAGGCTCCCGAACGAGGTCCGTTATTACAATGGCGCGGACACCTGTCTGGTGGAGGAATACAACAACAGCGGCAATATGGTGGAGCGCTGCTATGGCGGCAGTGATGTCAGAGCACTTTCCGGAGCAGGCGGTTGGGTGACTTCTGTACCTGAACTTGCACGTTTCGTGGCGTCCATTGACGGCAGACCGGAAATTCCGGACATCATCTCCGCGCAGAGTGTGGCCGATATGACCCAGTGGTTCGATGAACAGACTTATTCTCTCGGCTGGAATGACACCAAGCCGACAGGGGAGTGGACCAGGACTGGAACACTGTCCGGAACAAGCGCATTGATAAAGTATTATCCGGACGGTGAATGCTGGATAATGGTAACTAATACAAGTACTTGGAAAGGTCCGGGCTTCACCCGTCAGACTGCCGCCCTCTTCCGCGACCTGCGCTCCCGTTATTCTTCCGCCCTTCCGGCGCGGAATCTCTTTCTCGCCAGATAGACGGTCAATGTCTGGGCTCAATTTACTCTGAATTTGGTTCATTTGGGTTCATTTCTGATCGATTTCAGTCGATTATAATGTCAAAAGGTCGAATTTTTGGTGTTTTTGGACAAATTTTCGATTAAATCGTTCCAATGTATTTTATTTTTTGATAAATTTGCGCTGATAATAAAAACTGAGTTTCCGAGTCTGACCATTATGACCTCATATTCGGGGAACACAATTACCATTATTATGAAACGACTAATAACCATTGTTTTGGCATTGCTCTGTGTCAACGTTAGCGCACAGCAGATGTCAGACACTCTGAGGATTTATTTCCGCTAGGGTTATTCTTCGTTCGACCCTTCCTACAAGCATAATCAAGAAAGAGCCAAGGCATTCATTGACCGTGTAAACGACTTCAAGTCACAGTCTTCCGCCTTCGACATCCTCACTGTAAACTACCACGCGGGAGCTTCTCCTGAAGGAACATTGGCCATAAACGAAAAGTTGGCTGCCAAAAGAAGTTCTACACTCACCGCTTATCTCAAACGCTATATCGACTTTCCGGAGTCCATCATTCATGTACAGACCGTCAGCGAAGACTGGGCGGGACTTGCTCGGCTCGTGGCAGAGTCCGACATGAAAGAAAAGAATGAGGTGTTGGACCTTATCGCCAATGTGGACAACGACAAGGTGCTGAAGACTGAACTGCAGCGACTTGCAGGCGGAAGGCCATGGAGGTATATGAACGAGCATCTTTTCCCGGAGCTCAGGGCGTTCACGGTAATCGTGGAGGTCGGCGTCGAGAATCCCAAGTTGGATCTGCCTGAAATCGCGGACTCCGATGTGCAGCCGGCAAATGAATTCCCGCCTTTGGACGACAGCCTGACCGTGCCGATGCTGCGGCTGCCCGAGACGATACCTCTGCAGGAGTGGACACGAAAACTATACATTAAGACCAATGCCATCGGATGGGCGATGTTCATATCCAATGTCGCAGTCGAAATCGACATTACGCCTCATCTTTCTTTTCAGCTCCCTATCTACTACTCTGCGGTGGACTACTTCAGCCGCGAACTGAAATTCAGGACATTTGCCGTACAGCCTGAACTGCGCTGGTGGTTCAGCAAGCCTGACGGCCTCTTCGTGGGAGCACACTTCGGAACAGCATACTTCAACTACGCCACCAAAGGTGACTGGCGTATCCAGACATATGACGGAGACAGACCTCTGTGGGGCGGCGGCCTTGCAGCCGGATACAGGATGCCTCTGTCCAAGCGCCATCCGAGATGGAATGTCGAATTCTCCATCGGCGCCGGAGTCTATGATGTCTATTACGACAAATTCTACAACGAGAATAATGGTCCTAAAGCCACCAACGGTCACACTACATTCGTAGGAATCGACCACGCGGCAGTATCATTTTCATACAGTTTCGATCTTAAGAAAAGGAGGGCGGAACGATGAAAGACAGGACTGTTAAAATATTGACCGCAATTCTGGCAGTGATGCTTTCAGCAGCATCCTGCGCGGTCCACGAATGGCCGGAAGAGCTTCCTGCCAATGCCACGCTCAAACTTGATTTCAATACTGCATTGCCTCAGTTCCTTGTCATGGACCTGAATCAGGGAACCAGAGTCTCCAAGGACGGCAAGGACTACGAAATCCGCTATGTCATAGAGGCTTACAGAAAACTGAGCAACGGCGGTTATGACGAGGTTCCGTACAAGCGCTTCATTTTCACCAAGGAGGATGTCTCCGACCTGAACCATGAAGTCACCATCAACATTGACGAAGGTACTTATATGTTCTACGTCTGGACCGATTTCGTCGAGAAGGGGACTGCAGCGGATTATTTCTACGACACGAGGAGTTTCCGCGAGATTACTATGAGGGGCGAGCACGAGGGAAACAATGATTTCCGCGATGCTTTCGTCGGGCACAATGAACTGACTGTCACGCGTTTCGGCTCGATGCTTCCTCCGGTCAGCGGCACCATAAATATGGAACGTCCGCTCGCCAAGTTCGAATTCATAACGACTGACCTCCAGGAGTTCATAACCAAGGTAATCACCGAGATGAACAAGAAGAAGGAGAACGGGGACAAGGTGTCCGGCGACCTTACAAAGAGTGCGGAGGATGCCGATGATGATACCAAGGCTCCTGACGACACCAAGGGCGACGGGGACAGCAAGTCGCCGATCGTCGATCTGAAGAAGTACAATGTCGTCTTCTACTACACGGGCTACATGCCGTCCAAGTTCAATATGTGGGACGACAAGCCGAACGACTCGAGTCTCGGCGTCCAGTTCCGTTCGGACATAACATTGATAGATGATCACAATGCCCGGCTCGGCTTCGATTACGTCCTCGTGAACGGCAAGGAGTCCAGCGTCATGGTAGCGGTAGGCCTGTTCGACGAAGAAGGCACCCGCCTGTCAATGACCAATCCGATCGAGGTCCCTATCAAGCGAAGCATGCTGACCACCGTCAAGGGCAGTTTCCTCATGCAGGATACCGGCGGCGGCGTCGCCATCGACCCTGACTTCGAAGGTGAGTTCAATATTATAATCAAGTGATAGACAATATCTTAAACGAAACATATAAATTAAATAATCAATAAAACTATGAACAAGAATTTATTCAAAACTTTCGCTATCGCAGCAATGGCTGTGCTGGCAGGTGCCTGCGCGAAAGAGAATGAGCAACTCGCCGGTCCATCTAATGTGACTTTTGAAGTTTCTACACCAGAGATTGCTACCAAGGCCATCGGTGATGGTATGACGGCAACAAAACTCTATTATCAGGTATTTGATGCAGACGGCAAAGTGATCGAAGGCCTTGGCGTTCAGAATAAGGAGCTTGTATCAGGCAAGACCACTGTAAGTTTCCAGCTTGTCAAGGATCAGACCTATAACTTCATTTTCTGGGCTCAGACCGCAGAAGCTGGTTACTATACCATCGATGCAACTGAAGGTCTGAAGAAAATCACTGCTGATTATTCGACACATAAGGGAGCCAATGACGAGAATCGTGACGCGTTCTTTGCAGTGGAGAAGAGCCTTAAGATTACTGGGCCTGTCAGCAAGAACATCGAACTTAAGCGACCTTTCGCTCAGGTAAATATTGCGACTGTCGGCTCATATAAGGTTGGTGAAAAAGAGAAAGCTATTGATTTCAGTGAAGCGAAATCTTCAGTTAAGATTGTATATATCCCGACCGAATTCTCGCCATTGGCTGAGAAGCAGGTTTCTAAGACAAAGACAACTACTTTTGCTACCGCAGAGATTCCAGAAGGAAATATTACAGTTGAAGGCAAGTCATATAAGTATATGGCTATGAATTATATATTTGCTTCAGAAGAGGGTAGTGTCTATGATATTACTGCAACTTTGAAAGTTGGTGGAACAAATTATACTGTAACTATTCCTAATGCTCCTTTGAAAAGAAATTGGAGAACTAATATTGTAGGTGATTTCTTGACAACATCTGCAGAGTTCAATGTGGTTGTTGTGCCTGGCTTCGAGACGGAGACAGCAGATATGGATCTTAACAATCCGAAAAATGAGACGGAACTCGCAGCAGCAATGGCTACTTTCGGACAGGTTACAGTTTCTAATGACATTAAATTCTCAACTTCGATGTCAAGTAAAAGCAAGAGTACATTAACTATTGAAAGTGATGCGTCATTGGCACCTGCTGCTGGTTTTAGGCCTGATGTATCAGAGTTAATATTTGTAGGAGGAGGCGAATTGACCCTTGATGGAGAAGGAACAGTTGTGGGACCATCTAATTCTACATACGGAAATGGTTCTCAGGCTATCCTCGTTCAGGGGGGAACTGTAAATATCAAAGGAAATTTGAAAGTTGAAGGAGGGAGTGGAAGTGTTGGAAACCATGCTGTGACCATTACTGATGGCGCCGCCAATATTTATGGTGGACATTTCCATGCTGGACTGGGTAAGGATGGACAATCAAGTGAGTTGATTTATATGCGTCCGGCATGGAGAAAGAAAGCTGAATTAAACATTTATGGTGGTGTGTTTGAAATGGATGGCGATCCTGGTTTTCTTATTAACATAAAAGCAGATGCAATCGCCAGAAGTACAGTTGCAGTTTATGGAGGAACATTCGTAGGTTTCAATCCTGCAGATAATAATGCAGATGGAGAGCATACTAGCTATGTAGCTGAAGGCTATAGGGCAGTTGAAATAACTTATGAAGGCAAGCAGGCCTGGGAAGTTAAGCCTATTGAGCCTGTAGGAACTCAGGAAAACTTCAAAACCGCTGCTGCAGAGGAAAATGCTACAGTTGTCCTTTCCTCCGGAACATATAATATCCCAGATGGCATTGCCGATGGTGTCACTATTTTGGGCTCCGAGGGAACAGTTATAGATATTCCTTCGCAGATTAATTGTGATGGTAAACATCTGACATTCAAGAATGTGACAATGACGTCTCCGAATAAGAACTATACGGGAATTATACATGTCGCAAGCGTAAAATATGTTGGTTGCACAATTGAAGGTCAGCCGTTTTCTTATGCTGCGAATGCTGTATTTGAAAAGTGTACTTTTAATCAGACAAGTCCTGACGCATACAATATCTGGACATACGGCTCAGAAGAAATAACATTCAATAATTGCGTGTTTAATTGTGCTGGAAAAGGTGTCTTGGTGTATAAAGAAAATGGTACTGTCTGGTATAAAGCAACATTTAACGATTGTAAATTCATCGCATCTGCGCCGGTGGCAGGTAAAGCTGCAATTGAGATTGACAGTTCATTGAATCCATACGAGGTGTATATCAATAATTGTACATCAGAAGGCTTTGACAATGGATCTAAGTCTGGAAACACTTTGTGGAATAACAAGAAGGGAGATGCTAATAATCTTAAGGTCGTTGTAGATAGTGTTCCTCAGACACTGAACTAATCTCCATTTTCTGATAAAAACTGATATAAGTAATCCGTGAAGATTACATTGACAGAAATTAATTCGATAACCATATGAAATCATTTAAATATTTAGCAGCGGCTGCATTGACAATGCTCGCAGTCGGCTGTAATAAAGAACAGGTGACGGAAGTCCCTGACGGACAGGTGGTTGACGTGACGTTCACGGCTGCATTGCCGGGCGAAATGGCGACCAAGGCGCTTGGCGACGGTCAGACCGCCAAGAACCTCTATGTGTCAGTTTATGAGAACGACGCTGAAAAAACCAAGCTCGAACTCGACAAGACTGCCACATTCACTGACCTGAAAACTCAGGTGAAGTTCAGCCTCGTAAAGGGCAAGACCTACAATTTCGTGTTCTGGGCTCAGGCAGAAGATGCACCTTATGATGTCACCGACCTGAAGAACATCAAGGTGAAGAACTACACTACTGGTGCCAATGACGAGAAACGTGACGCATTCTATGCTACACGTAAAGAATTGAAAGTCAATGGTGCATTGACGGAAACCATCAAACTTTACCGTCCTTTCGCGCAGGTGAACTTCGCGACTGCAGACTATGCTGACGCAATGAAGGCAGGCTTCAACCCGGCAGTCAGCTCATTCACGGCATCTGAGGCGGCAACGACATTCGATACATTCGCTGAAGAAGGAAAGGATAAAGTCGAAGTTGCATTGACAGAAACCGAGATTCCGGCTGACGTCCTCAAGACACTCGACGGCAAGACCTACACCCGACTCGCGATGAACTACCTCATCCCGGTCGGCAAGCAGGGCGAGTCCCACAACATTGACGTTGCTGCTACTTTCAAGGCGAACAACGGCGAAGCTGTGACTGTGTCCGCGCCGAACGCTCCTGTCCAGAACAACTACCGCACCAACATCCTCGGCAATCTCCTCACCTCACAGGTGATCTTCAATGTCGAGATCGTCCCTATCTTCAATGAGCCTGACAATGACATTGATATTGTCAATGTCAAGGACGAGGCATCTCTCCGTGCGCTCTTCGCGACAGGCGGTGAGGCGAAACTGGCCGCTGACCTTGTTCTCGACGAATCCATGGTAGTAAAGGCTGGAAAGGAAGTTGTTCTCGACCTTAACGGAAAGACCGTCAGCAATACTGCTGATCTGTGGAATGAATCTATAGCTAGTTGGTCTCTTCTTTCTGTTAGGGGCGGTAGTCTTACGATTAAAGGCGCCGGAACTCTTCAGGCTAAGGAAAACGACTGCTTTGCTGTCGATGTTCAGGATGGTGGAACAGTTGTCATTGAAGACGGAACATATGTCGGCAATGTTCATGCTGTATATGTTTATGAAGGTACGGCGGAGATTAAGGGTGGTAAATACAGCATTCAGCAGTTGTCTTCAAATCCTGATCCTTATGGTTATGTCTTGAATTGCTACGATAAGAATCGTGAGAACGGTATCGCTAAGATTATCGTCACAGGCGGCGAATTCGTGAAATTCAATCCTGGAGATTGCGCAGCTGAAGGTGCTCATACCAACTTCCTTGCTGACGGTTACAAATCCACTCAGATTGGTGATTCTTACTTCGTGACCAAAGCTGGCGTAACTCCTGTTGCGAATCAGGAAGGTTTTGAAGATGTAATTAGCAATGGCTCTGTAGGTACTCCTATTGAGATACAGGCTGCTCCTAATTCAACTATAGTATTGAAAACTGGATTGGCTCATGAGGGAGTTAAGGCTAGAAATATTACAATAGTGGGCAACGGCTCTCAGACTGTGGATGTTATTTCAGGCTCAATTAGTGCAGAAGGCGGAATGCTCAGTTATCAGCGCGGTTCATCTTTTACTTTCAAAAACCTTAAGATTAAGGCAGGCGAAGGAAATTTTGATGGTGTCGTGTGTGATGAACTGGTTTTCGAGAATTGTACCATAACCGGTAAGTTTACACTATTTGGTAAAGCTTCTTTTAAAGACTGCGTCTTTGAGAACACGATGGCGAATCAGTATTCTATTTGGACCTGGGGCGGCACTGATGTTACGTTTGACAAATGTGCATTCAATACTAATGGCAAGGCTATACTTCTTTATGGCGGGGCAGATGGTAAGAATCCGACAAATCTTGTTGTGAAGAATTGCACATTGAATGATAGAAAGAATGGTGCCGCTGGCAAAGCAGCCATTGAAATCGGCAATGATTATAATGCAACGTACTCTCTTACAATTGCTAACTGCACGGTCAATGGCTTTGCTGAAGGTAAGAACACCGGTTCCAAACTTTGGGCAAACAAGAACAGTATGGATGCAGAGCACCTTTCTGTAACTATTGATGGGACTAAAGTTCAGTAATTTTCACTGAAATCTGTTGAGAACGATATATAATGATAACTGATATGAAAACATTTAAGTATTTGGCAGCTGCTGCATTGACATTTCTCGCAGTCGGCTGTAACAAGGAACAGGTGACGGAAGTTCCTGATGGACAGATGGTTGACGTGACGTTCACGGCTGCATTGCCGGGCGAAATGGCGACCAAGGCGATTGGCGACGGTCAGACGGCCAAGAACCTCTATGTGTCAGTTTACGAGAACGATGCTGAGAAAACAAAGCTTGACCTCGACAAGAAAGCGACCTTCACCGACCTGAAAACTCAGGTGAAGTTCAGCCTCGTAAAGGGCAAGACCTACAATTTCGTGTTCTGGGCTCAGGCAGAAGGTGCTACCTGCTACAACATTGACGACCTGAAGAACATCAAGATTTCCTATGAGGGTGCAGTCGCCAATGACGAGAAACGCGACGCATTCTATGCTACGCGCAAAGAGCTGAAGGTCAATGGGGCATTGACAGAGACTATCAAGCTTTACCGTCCTTTCGCACAGGTGAACTTTGGTACTGCTGATCTCCTTGAGGCTGCTGCCGCCGGCTTTGTTCCTAAACAGAGTGTTTTCACAGCTACCGACGTTGCCAATGTGTTTGATACTTTCAATGCTGAAGGTAAAGTCGAAGGCACGGCTACTGATAAAGTCACATTTGCTGCAGCTAAGATTCCTGTTGAGCCACTTGTTATCAAAGATGGAACCAAATATGCTTGGATGACAATGAATTACATCATCCCTGTAGGTAAGCAAGGCGAGAAGCACATTTCCAATGTTACCGCTGAGTTTATTCCTGAAACAGGTGACGCTATCACAGCTTCATCGCCTCAGACTCCGGTCCAGAACAACTACCGCACCAACATTCTCGGTAATCTCCTCACTTCACAGGTGATCTTCAATGTTGAGATCGTCCCTATTTTCAATGAGCCTGACAATGATATCGATATTGTCAATGTCAAGGACGAGGCTTCTCTCCGTGCGCTCTTCGCCACTGGTGGTGAGGCAAAACTGGCAGCTGACCTTGTCCTCGACGAGGCTGTTGCAGTGATGCCAGGCAAGGAAGTAACTCTCGACCTTAACGGCAAGACTATCAGCAATACTGCTGATCTTTGGAATACCGCTGCTAATGATTGGTCTCTTCTCTCTGTGAGAGGAGGTAGTCTTACGATTAAAGGCGCCGGAACTCTTCAGGCTAAGGAAAACGACTGCTATGCTGTAGATGTTATGGATGGCGGTAAGGTTGTAATTGAGGACGGAACTTATGTCGGTAATGTTCATGCTGTATATGTTTTTGAAGGTACAGCGGAGATTAAGGGTGGAAAATATAGCATTCAGCAGCCTTCTGGACTCCCATCACCATATGGTTATGTTTTGAACTGCTATGATGCAAATCGCAAAAATGGTACTGCTAAGATTATGGTATCAGGTGGCGAATTCGTGAAATTCAACCCTGCTGACTGCGCAGCTGAAGGTGCTCATACCAACTTCTTGGCTGAAGGCTATATGTCAGTTGAGGCGGAAGAAGGCGTCTGGACAGTTGTCCGCGGCACAAAGCCTGTCGTTATGACGACAGCAGAACTCCGCGCAACCCTTACAGCATTTACGAGTGCAGGCTCTGGTGACAATGTCATTGAAATTGGAAAAGATATTGTCCTGAAAGAGGGCGAAACTTGGGTTCCTGCTAAAGTAGATGGTTATCATGGTGCCGGTGTGGTGACTGTGCTCGGTAATGGCCACAAGATTTCCGGACTCAATGCTCCTTTGTTTGCTGGCGGATTTGCAGGTAATTCAGGAATCATTGTCAAGGACCTTACATTGGATGGTGTTAAGATTAACGATGCTACCAGCGATCAGGGTATTGGCGCATTTGTCTGCAATATAGATAGCATGCCTAAGATTGAACTTGATAATTGTCATCTTACGAATTCTAAAATGATTTCTACCGGCGGTGCGCGTGTAGGTGGTCTAATCGGTTGGAGCTCAGGTTATAATAAACCTAATGATGGACCGGTTGACACATATATCAAGATTACCAAATGTTCAGTAGAGGGCTGTACAATTTCAGCTAAAGGTTCAGTAGGTGGTATTATCGGCCATGCCGGCGGTAACCCTGCAACTTACCACACCATTTCTGACTGTTCAGTAAAGAATTGCGTTCTCACATCCACTGACGATGGTGGTTGGCGAGTAGGTGTAGTAGTCGGTACTGCAAATGTTGGCGAGTTGTCTATCAATAAAATCACCGAATCAGGAAACACCATAACCCAGACCGGCAAGACAGCTCCTGAACACAGCAATCTCTACGGCAGATTCGTTCCTGGAACCACCGGTAAACTAGTCATTGACGGCGTTGCCCAGCAGTCCCACTAGACTCCCTGAATTGCCTTTCAGACAGTCCGCAATTAATATAACGGACATAGAACAATAACACCCACGCGAGGACCCTGCACTTCCGCAGCGCCCTCGCTTTCGTCTATTTCAGTACACACTTCATCTCTAATTGTGGATGTCACGTGCTGTTGTCCTGGCCTTTACGTAATTTTGTTTGTCAATGTTGTCAAGGCTGGCGTACTCATAGCCTTTCCTTTAGCTTAGTGACCTCCTCCATGGACAAGCCTGTCGCCTTCGCCACGATCTCGCATGGCGTTCCCAACTGAAGAAAGTTAATCGCGATTTGTTGTTTCGCATCCTCTCTACCTTCCTCGCGTCCTTCCTCTCTGCCTTCCTCACGTCCTTTCACGAGT
>UMDL01004487.1_pt1 | contig 18792 bp, 13 predicted proteins | sample 1964481 | NCBI WGS metagenome assembly UMDL01 (sample SAMEA4835993, study PRJEB28245) | human gut metagenome | biome: gut microbiome; material: fecal sample | place: Denmark | collected 2008 | reverse complement strand
CGCCGATATCGGACAGCCGCAAGGGCTGTCCCTACGAACCGTGCACAATTTTCAATTACAGCAAATCTTATGAAAAATCTGTGCCGCCGTTGGTCGGCTCTGTGCGGAGGGTCATTTTGATATGATCAAAAATCGGACACGGCTTGTACAAAATAAAAAACAGGACGGACTATTATCATCAAAGATAATAATCCATCCCGTTTGAAAATCCTGCCGAAATGCGGCGGGTTAAATATTTTTATTTTCCAAAAGATAACCGCGAACCTCGCCTGCGAGATAGAACGAACCGCAAGTAACGAGCGTTCCGCCGTTTTGCTTTATGTCATTTATCGCCATGCGGCAGGCTTCTGTCGGGTCGGACACAGGCGTGCAGTCGACGCAATAGTTGTTTGCGAGCCTGCTCAGAGGCTCGGGAGCCATGCTGCGCGGATTGTCCGGAGCTGTCAGATACATTTTTTCAAACAGCGGCGCGGTCAGGCGCAGATATGTATCGCAGTCCTTATCGCCCATGAGCGCGCACACGGCGACGCGTCTGCCGCTTGTGAAGCGCTCCAAAAAGGCTTTAAGCGCCGAGGCGCAGCCCTCGTTGTGACCGCCGTCAAGAATAATATTTTCGCCGATAAGCTCCATTCGCGCGGGCATCACGGCGTTTTTCATTCCCTGCTCTATCGCTTCGCCGCTGACATTCAATCCGCATTCGCGAACAGCGGTGACGGCTGTCAGCGCATTTTTTATCATATGGTCGCCCGCGAACGGTATGCGGAGATTCAGCGAGCCGTAGACTATATCTGTGCCGCGTATCGTCTCGTCAACAACGCGGCAGGCGGTCATATCCGGCACTGCGAGCCTATTTTTCTCGCGCCGAGCGGTTTCTTCTATAACACGGCGTGCATCAGCAGACTGCTCGGGATACATGACCGTCACGCCGCGCGGCTTGATTATTCCGCATTTCTGCGCGGCTATTTCAGCGATTGTATTGCCGAGTATCGCGGTGTGATCCATGGAAATCGAGGTTATGACGGAGACGAGCGGAGTTTTTATAATATTTGTTGAATCGAGCAGCCCGCCGAGCCCGACCTCGAGCACGACGACATCGCATTTGCGCTCTTTGTACCAGAGAAACGCGGCGGCGGTCAGGGTCTCGAACTCGGTCGCGACAATTCCGCGCTTATCGAGTTCGTCGCACGCTAATTTGACGCGCTCAACGGTCGAGGCGAGCTCCTCCGGCGGAATCATCTCGCCGTCAATTTGCATGCGCTCGCGGAAATCGATGACATAGGGCGAAGTGAACAGCCCGGTTCTGTACCCGGCGGCAGAGAGCATACAGGATATCATGGTGCTCGTCGAGCCTTTGCCGTTCGTCCCGGCGACATGGATGAAGCGAAGCTCATCCTGCGGGTTGCCCACGGCGGCGCAGAGCGCCTCAATGCGCTCCATGCCAGGGTGTATGCCAAAGGTCAGGCGCGAATGGATATATTCGATTGCTTCGGTTGGTGTCATCAGTTTTCCTCCGTAAAACATCAAAGGACGGGACATGCCCGTCCTTTGCAGGTTGGTTTTTATGAGAGAATATGCACAAGCGCAATAAACGCCGAATTCGCACGGTTCTCACAACGCAGTATCACACGAAATTACGCATTGGTGCCAAAATTTACGCGCAGGCGAGCCAATAGCGGAATTTGGGGTGAGACAAGGCGTGGGGTTCTGCACGCGAGGGAGCGCACTTTGTGTGCGTGACTGAACGGGCATGGTTCCCACAACGCAGTATCACGCGAAATTACGCATTGGCGATCTTAGAGAGGCTGTCGTTAAGCATAGCTATCTTCTCGTTCAGCTTTCTCGCCGCTTCGCGCTGAGCCTCAACGACCGGCGCGGGAGCTTTGGCGACGAAGTTCTCGTTGGAGAGCTTGGCGTTGATGCCGTCGAGCTGCTTCTGAGCGGAGGCGAGCTCTTTGTTGAGTCTTGCGCGCTCGGCCTCGAAATCGACGAGGTCGCCCATGGGGATATATATCTTTGCGGCGTCGGTGACGATGCAGACTGCGCCGTCTATCTCGATGCCGTCCTCAACCTCGACCTCGGACGCTCCCGCGAGCTTCTGCATGAACTCGCCGGAAAGTCTGAAGGTATCGACATAGGAGGTGCTGATATATATTTTCGCTCTCTTTGAATGAGGAACATTCATCTCGGCGCGGCGGTTTCTTATCGCCCTGACCGCGTCCATGATCATGTTCATCTGCTCTTCCTCTGCGCTGAAGTTCAGAGCGTCGGAATACTGAGGCCATGCGGAAACCATTATACTCTCGCCCTCATGCGGCAGGGACTGCCAAATCTCCTCAGTCACGAACGGCATGAACGGATGGAGAAGCTTCAAAACATTGGACATGACATATATGAGCACGCGCTTTGCGCACTGTGCGGGCTCGCCGCCCTTTTGCAGGCGAATCTTCGCAAGCTCGATATACCAATCGCAGAAAACATCCCAGATGAAATCATAGAGCTTCTGAACGGCGATGCCGAGCTCGAATCTCTCGAGATTGTCCGTAACCTCTTTGACGAGGTCGTTATAGAGGCTGAGCACCCACTTATCCTCGAGCGCAAGCTCATCGGGCAGACCCGCTTCTTCGGAGCCGTCGAGGTTCATAAGGATAAAGCGTGCGGCGTTCCAGAGCTTGTTCGCAAAGTTGCGGCTCGCTTCGACCTTTTTGTCGGAATATCTCATGTCGTTTCCGGGGCTGTTGCCGTTGGCAAGAGTGAAACGCAGGGCATCTGCGCCGTACTTGTCAATGACCTCGAGCGGATCGATGCCGTTGCCGAGCGACTTCGACATTTTTCTGCCCAGCTCATCGCGGACGAGTCCGTGGATGAGGACGGTATCAAACGGAACCTGACCGGTCTGCTCGATGCCGGAGAACATCATTCTCATGACCCAGAACGGGATTATATCATAACCTGTGACAAGGGTGTTGGTGGGATAATAGCGCTTGAAATCCTCGCTGTCGGTATTCGGCCAGCCGAGGGTCGAGAACGGCCAGAGAGCCGAGGAGAACCATGTATCAAGCGTATCGGGATCCTGATGAATATGGGTGCTGCCGCACTTCGAGCACTTGTCGGGAGCGGTTCTTGCAACGGTTATCTCGCCGCAGTCGTCGCAATACCACGCGGGGATGCGGTGACCCCACCAGAGCTGACGGGAGATGCACCAGTCGCGGATATTCTCGAGCCAATGGAAATAGACTTTCTCGAAGCGCTTCGGGACGAACTTTGTCTCGCCGTTCTTGACAGCGTCGATAGCGGGACCCGCGAGGGGCTTCATGCTGACGAACCACTGCTTTGAAACGCGGGGCTCAACGGTAGTCGAGCATCGGTAGCAGGTGCCGACATTGTGGTTATAATCCTCGACCTTGACGAGAGCGCCCTCAGCCTCAAGGTCCTTGACGATAGCCTTTCTCGCCTCGTATCTGTCCATGCCGGCGTATTTCGGATAGTCGTCGACTATCTTTGCGTCATCGGTCAGGACATTGATAACGGGCAGGTTATGGCGCAGACCGACCTCAAAGTCGTTCGGGTCATGCGCGGGGGTTATCTTAACGACACCGGTACCGAAGTCTATCTCGACATAATCATCGGCGACAACGGGTATCTCGCGGTGGACTATGGGCAGGATGAGCGTCTTGCCGACGATATCCTTATATCTTTCATCATTGGGGTTGACGGCAACAGCGGTATCGCCGAGCAGGGTCTCGGGTCGGGTCGTTGCAAGCTCAAGATAGCCGCTTCCGTCCTTGAAAGGATAGCGAAGATGCCAGAAGTGACCCGCCTGATCCTCATATTCGACCTCGGCGTCGGAGATCGAAGTCAGGCAATGGGGGCACCAGTTGATTATTCTCTCGCCCCTGTAAATGAGTCCCTTTTCATAGAGGTTGCAGAAAACCTCGTTGACAGCCTCATTGCAGCCCTCGTCGAGGGTGAAGCGCTCGCGCTCCCAGTCGCAGGACGAGCCCATCTTCTTGAGCTGTTCGATTATTCTGCCGCCGAACTTCTCTTTCCACGCCCATGCGCGCTCGAGGAAGCCTTCACGGCCGACATCGTCCTTTGTAAGGCCTTCCTTTGCCATAGCCTCGACTATTTTCGCCTCGGTGGCGATAGAAGCGTGGTCGGTGCCGGGCAGCCAGAGGGTATCATAGCCCTGCATGCGGTGGTAGCGGATAAGTATATCCTGAAGAGTATTGTCAAGAGCATGACCCATATGGAGCTGACCCGTGATGTTCGGAGGGGGAATAACTATAGTATAGGGTTTCTTCTCCGGGTCGGGTACGGCGTGGAAGAAATTGCCGTCGAGCCAGAATTTATAGGTTCTGTCCTCCACTTCCTTCGGATCATACTGTTTTGCGAGTTCCTTTGCCATAACATAATCCATTTCTCCGGCGAATAGATTTTACATGAACGCTGATTGCTCCGCGCCGGAGGAGCAGCGTTGATTTTACATTTCAAAAATCGGCGGCGATGCGGTACTCGGCACTGCATACGCCTTTTTTGGGGATTCCCTCTTTTCCGATGAATTACTCTATATTATCACATTCAGAAGCGTTTTTGTCAAGAGATTTAACGCTTTTTGACTTCTCCGGAGGCAAAAATGAAGAACACGAAACGGCTTCTCATAAACACGCTGACGCTCGCCGCGACATCGTTTCTCATGCGCACGGTCGGCGTTGCGTTCAATGTATATCTGACCGGGCGGCTGGGCGCGGCGGGAATAGGACTTTTTTCGCTCGTCACGGATGTATACGCGATGGCGCTGACATTTTCGTTGGCGGGTCTGCCGCTCGCATCGACGCGGCTCACGGTCGAAGATTCCGGAAAAAATGCCGGTCAGGGCGCATGGATAATGCGGCGATGCGCGCTATACGGGCTGACGGTCGGGTGCATGATGCTCGCCGCCGTATGGTTCGGCGCGGAGCTGATAGCAAAATTGTGGCTCGGCGACATACGCACGGCGTCGTCGCTTCGCATACTCGCGCTGAGCCTCCCCGCGGCATCGGTCGGCTGCGCGTTCAGCGGATATTTCACGGCGCGGCGCACAGTGCTCAAATATGCGGCGGTGCAGATATTCGAGCAGGCGGTAAAAATAGCGGTCTCTGTTCTGATGCTTAGATTCTGGGCGGCGAAGGGCGCAGAATATGCCTGCGACGCGGTGGCGCTCGGCATAACGATATCGCAGATAAGCTCGCTGATATGCGCATTTTTGCTCTACAAATCAACGAAGCACCAAAAACCGAAAGAAAAAACGCCCGGCGGGCTTCGGGCTCTGCTGCGCATTGCGCTCCCGGACGCCGCCGGGTCATGCGCGCGCTCGGTGCTGCTGACGATAGAACATCTGCTGATTCCCGTGGGCTTTCGCAAATCCGGACAGAGTGCGGGCGGCGCGATGACGCTCTACGGAGTCATTCACGGCATGGCTCTGCCGGTTATCCTCTACCCCGCCGCCATAATGACAGCTCTCGCGAGCATGCTCGTGCCTGAATTTGCCGAATGTGCGGCGCGCAGCAACAGAAACAGGATAGACAGCATGGCGGCGCGGGCAATAAAAATAACCGTGCTGTTTTCGATGGGCACGGCGGGAATAATGTTCATTTTTTCCGAGGGGCTGTCGCAGTGCATCTACGGGGACGGGCAATGCGCGGAATATCTGCGCGTGCTCGCGCCGCTTCTGCCGATAATGTACACAGACACGACAGTTGACGGAATACTCAAAGGGCTCGACCAGCAGGTATATTCAATGAGATATAATATAATCGACTCCGCGATGTGCGTCGTGCTCGTGCTGATACTCATCCCGAAATATTCCGTAAAGGGCTATGTCGCGATACTTTTTATCAGCGAGATAGTAAACTTTTCGCTGAGCATACACAGGCTTTCAAAAGTTTGCACGCTCGAAATAAATATCATGGATTCGATAATAAAGCCCGCCGTCTGCGTGACGGCTTCGTTTCTCGCGGGGCTGCTGCTCTCCTCGGCGCAGGGCAGCGGAAAAGCCGCGCTGACAATCATAATAACTGTCAACGCGGCGGTGTATATTCTTCTGCTGATGCTCACGGGCAGCATCTCGGCGCAGGATATTATTTGGTTCAAAAACATCTTTTCGCGCGGCTCAAAATCTGAAAAAAGAGGGCTCTGCGCTGCTCGGATAAACGACCGTCAGCGTTCCATGAGCGACTGATATTTCGCTCATTTTACCGACAAATTCATTGCTGACGCCGAGGGCGTATGTGTTCTTCAAGGTGTCGTTTTTGAGCTCATATTTGAGCCCGCTTATAGTGACACCCGATGAGATATCCGAATGGGAAAGCACGGAGATCATGCCCTTTGCGTTCTCGTCAAAAATAATTCTGCCGTTTGTTATCGAAGTGAACGAAGTTTCGCGCGCGTCGATAATCGCGGTCATTCCGCGCCTCGACAGAGACGAGATGAGCTGGATATTCGCAAGAGTATGGTCGGCTCTGCCGCCCGATGCGCCGTAGAGAATGAAATTTTTATATCCGCGCATCACGCCCTCTGCGACCGCCGCCCCCATATCCGTATCGTTCTTTTCGCAGGGCAAGACGATAATATTCCGCCCGTTCGGAGTGTGTCCGAGGGAATCGAAATCGCCTATGACCAAATTCGGAGTTATGCCGAGATTCTGAAGATACAGCAGACCTTTATCGGCAGCGATGATGAAATCGCCCTCCCCTGTCGGGCGGATTCCGAAGAAGTCGCCGCCGCCGACTATATGACAAACTTTGCTCATAATATCACCGTCCGTTTGTTTCTTTGACAATTATATATCATCAATCATAATTTTTCAATCATATACGAAAAGCCGCCCCGGAATATATCCGGAGCGGTAATTTTATGCTGCATCTTCGTCTTCCGCCGGCGAAGTTGAGCCGAAATCGGGAAGAGTGAACGGGAAGCGGCGGGTCGTGCTCTCTGCCTCGGTGAGCTCGCTCACCGCCTCGGAAGTATGCTCATGAGTTACAGGCTCTTCGCTCTCCGCCACAGTACCGACATCGGTGTGCGGACGGGTCGACGCAGAATATGAGCCTGAGCCGCTGCTGTTGCTGCTCGGGACTGCGCCCTTTTTCAGCAGATCGACAGCGGAGACATGGTTATCGCCAATCTTTATATTCGTGTCGCCGTAGAGAGCGAGCTGGAGCTCACGCGCAACGACGGGATAATCGACGACCCAAACCGAAAGGCGCTGGTTGATTATCTTGCCGTAGTAGGTATAGAGCTGAGCAGAAGTGTAGTTGCCCTCGGTCGGCATGACTATCTGCTTTATCTCGTAGTTCATCCAGCCCTGAGAGAGCGCCTGGGTCATGAGAGAGAGAATCTCACTGCGCTTGTAGTTCGTCACGACATTGGGAAGGACGATATCGAGCGCGTTGTTGAGCTGACCCGCAGAGGCGTTCTGCGCGCTCTTGATGAGAGCCATGATAACGGTACGCTGTCTCGCAGTTCTGCCGACATCGCCTTCGTTGTCGACATGGCGGATACGGCTGTAGACCAGAGCCTGTCTGCCGCTGAGCTTGACGGAATCGCCGGAGGTTATCTTCTTTATCTTCGTTGTGGTGCGGTTGATATAATCCGCCTCATAGGGCTCAATCGGAACGGACACGCCACCGAGAGAGTCAATAAGCTTCGGGAAGCTCTTGAAATCGACGCTGATATAATGATCGATCTCAATCTTGTAGTTATTCTCAAGCGTCTCGATAAGTGCCGCGGGACCGCCCCAGAAATAGGCATGGTTAGTCTTGCAGCAGCGCTCGGAGCCGTTGATGTTCATATAGGTATAGCAGTCTCTGAGGAAGGACACGAGCGTTATCGTCTTGGTCTTTTTGTTAAGCGAGAGCAGGATGATGGCATCCGAACGTCCGCCCTCTGCCTTGCCGGTCTCGCTGTCAACGCCGAGGAGCAGAACATTGATTATATTCTTGCTCGAATACTTCGCGCCGCCGTTCTTCGCCCACGCAGTTATGAGGCTGTCGATGCTCGAAGCGTCGCTGACATCGTACATTGCATCAAACTGCTCCTCGGGCGCAAAGGTGCCCTCGGGATCACCGTTGCTGCCGTGGTCGATGGTAATAAGTCCGAGCTTATTGCCGATATAGATGCCGCCGCCGATTATAGCAAGGGCGAGCACCACGCAGACAACGGTAATCGTAATTTTTAGATTGCGTTTGTTGTTGTCCATAAAAAACTGTTTAAATGTTCTTTTTTCTTTCTTTTCCATAAAGCAGCTCACTTTCAACAGTATTCGGCATATTGTATCACTTTTCGCGTCAAAAAGCTATACCAATCCCACAAATTTATTGTTTCTTTATTTTTGGCTGTTTACACAAAGCGTGTAAAATATAAAACGCACAAATTTGAGATTTTACTGCACGGCGGCGGAAAATTTTTTCGGTGGATGATATCATGATAAAAAACATTGATATAACGCCGAGCATACATAAAACGGATTGGCAAATTGGGATTTGTCGCAGAATCTATTTTGGCTCCCCTGTAGGGGAGCCGGATACGCGAAGCGTAGACTGAGGGGTTAGTTTTGTTTTGCTCAAAGCAATAAATAAAACATATACAATGCGGACGGATATTATTCGCCCGCGAATTTGCGTGATTTATTGGCGCGCAGTTTGTAGGGTGCGGCGACCCCGACGCACCGCTGCTGCGTAAGCGGCACGAATTTCCTGAAATATCCACTGCCGACCATTCGTAGGGACAGCCCTTGCGGCTGTCCGTTATCGTTGTAGCCGATACAGGGGCATATAATTAGCTCCCGCCTTCGCTACGCACTCTAACCGGATGATATATATATCCCGCGTTTCGGCATTTTCTTTTTATTTGAAAAAGAAAACGCCTGCAAAAGAAAAGCAAACTCAGGGCTTCGCCCCGAGACCACGCGAACGCCGCGCCGCCGCACATAGCCCGCGGCTCTCATTTAGTTGCTCGGCACATTCGCCCGTAAACTCGCTTCGCTCAAACAATACGGGCTCGTGCGTCTTGCTTCGCAAGCCGTTCCCTCGCTCTCCTAAGAAAGCTTTCAAACACTGCGGCGCGGCTATTGAATGTATGATTATAAAATTTAGCTGAGTCGCTTGTCTTTACTCTGCTATGACTCAAGTGATAGATAAATCCAAGTTTGCCGAATTGATAAGCGACGCACTTTTATACACCTTGCAACAACAAAAAACGACCTATGAGCCATAGATCGTTTTTATATTCTACAAGCACCCCGCCAAAAATTAATGGGGAAATTATTCATCAAACAGACCGTCCATGAGTTCGAGTGCTGCTTTGCGGCGGCGTTCTTCTTCCTCGCGGTCGAGCACGAACGAACCGTCCGGCAGGCGGCGCAGGACACTGCCCTCACCCGCTCCGTCGGGGAGCAGAGCGCGGCTGATATTGACCATTGTTTCGCCGTCTTTTTCGCAGACTGCGTAGTTTCCTTCGATACGGTCGATGGCGTAATATTCCATTATTCCGCCTCCTTTTTTACTTCTCAGCGGTCTTGTTATCCGGGAAAGCCGTTGAAAGATGCTCGCCGTCCGAGCCTACAACTATCGTGCCTTTTATATCCGTGCGCTCATACGGAATATTATATTTTTCGAGCTTCTCTATAGTCTCCTTGTGCGGGTGACCGTAGTCGTTATCCTTGCCGCAGGAGATGAGCGCGAGCGACGGAGACACGACCTTGAGGAACTCCTCGCTCGTCGATGTGCTGCTGCCGTGGTGACCGAGCTTCAGAACATCGGCTTTGATATCCGCGCCGTTTGCGAGAATCTTTTTCTCGCTCTTCTCTTCGGCATCGCCTGTGAAGAGGAACGAATTCTTGCCGTAGACAACCTTCATCACAACGGAGGCGTTGTTTAGATCCTCAGGCGTGCCGACGGGTCCGACTATGGTTATCTTTGCGTCGCCGAGGGTATAGGTATCGCCGACTTTTGCGGAGATGACTTTGGCGCCGGACGCTTTAATAGCCTTTATGAGCTTTTGATATATCGAAGTTGTGGGCACAAGGGACTTCGGAAGCTTCGGCATAATAACATTGTCGACCTCTATCCCCTCGATGACCTTGGGCATACTGCCGATATGGTCGGAATGGGGGTGGGTGGCGACTATGTAATCGAGCTTTTCGACGGAGTTCGCCTTGAGGTAATCAAGTATCGTCTGGTCGTTGCCGCGCTCGCCCGCATCTATCAGCATGGCGTGGTCGCCGCTCTTGACTAAGATGCTGTCGCCCTGACCGACATCTATAACATGGACGGTAAAAGGCGCGTTCAGCGCATCGCCGTCCTGCACGGTCTGCTTATCGCCCGAGAGCAGTTCGCCCCATGTGGGGATATCGAACGGGAGATTCATATAGGGCGCGAAGGTTATCAGCAGCGCGACGGCTATCACGACTGCGGTGACGATTATCTTCGTGCGCTTGTTCTGTGCGGCGGAGTCGCCTTTTCTCTGATTTGCCATAATTTCCTCCGATCAGGTCTCGTCGTCTGCGGGAGCATCCGACAGGGCGCATTTTTCCATCCACTGCTGTTTGGTTATAAGCACCTGGCGGGGCTTGCTGCCCTCGAACGGTCCGATGATACCCTTGCTCTCGAGTTCGTCCATGAGCCTTGCGGCGCGGGCATAACCGAGCTTCAATTTGCGCTGGAGAAGAGTTGTTGAAGCCATTTTGGCATCGAGCACGACCTCGACGGCATTCGGGAACATCTCATCGCCCGGCTCTTCGCCGTCATCGCCGCCTGCGGCACTGTTCTTCTTAGTCGAACCGGCTATTGCCGCCTGCCTGTTTATCTCGTCCATAATACCCTCATCGTACTCCGCCTCGGCGTTGTGCTTGATGAAGTCGGCAACATCCTCGACCTCTTCGTCGGAGATGAAGCAGCCCTGGATACGGGTCGGCTTGTTTGCGCCGATGGGGCTGAAGAGCATATCGCCGTTGCCGATAAGCTTCTCCGCGCCGGACATATCGAGTATCGTTCTCGAATCGACCGACGAAGAAACGGAGAGCGCGATACGGCTGGGGATATTTGCTTTGATAATACCTGTGATAACATCGACGGAGGGGCGCTGAGTCGCTATGACAAGATGCATACCTGCGGCACGCGCTTTCTGAGCGAGGCGGCATATCGCATCCTCGACTTCATTGGGCGCGACCATCATAAGATCGGCAAGCTCATCGATGAAAATGACTATCTGATGCATCGGGCGCAGTGACTTGTCGCGCTCGGCTAACTTGTTATATCCTCTTATATCGCGGACATTCTTCTCGGAGAGTATCTTATATCTGTTCTCCATCTCGTTGACCGCCCATGTGAGAGCGCCCGAAGCCTTGCGCGGATCGGACACGACGGGCACGGCAAGATGCGCGATGCCGTTATAGACCGTGAACTCGACCTGCTTGGGGTCAATCATAAGAAGCTTCACTTCGTCGGGGGTCGCGTTATAGAGAATGCTGACTATCATTGTGTTCAGGCACACGGATTTACCGGAACCCGTAGTACCCGCTATGAGCAGATGCGGCATCTTCGCGAGATCTGCGCAGACGGCGTTGCCCGCGATATCCTTGCCGAGGACAACATTGAGCTTGCTCTGGGCGTTCTTGAACTGCGGAGTTTCGATTATCTCGCGCATATAGACCATTGAACGCAGCTTGTTGGGCACCTCGATGCCTATCGCCGCTTTGTTCGGAATAGGCGCTTCGATTCTTATTCCCGACGCGGCAAGGCGCAGTGCGATATCATCCGCAAGGTTGGTTATTTTATTTATTCTGACGCCCGCGTCCGGCTGAAGCTCGTATCTTGTGACGGACGGGCCGCGGCTTATCTCAGTTATCTTTGCGTGGACATTGAAGCTTTCGAGCGTGTCGAGCAGCTTCTGCGCGTTGGATTTGAGCTCCTCGGAGAAGTTGTCGTTGCCGTCATGGATGGGCTCTTTGAGGCAGGTTATCGGCGGCTTGCGATAGGTCGGCTGACTCTCGATAACAGGCTCTTCCTCGTCCTCATCCGGCACGTCGGGCACGGGATCAGGCTCTTTGACGGGCGGGAGCTCCGGCTCTTTCTTCTTCGGCTTCTCCGGCTCGGCGGGCTTCTTGCTTATATCAAGCATTTCAAGCTCGTCTTTCGCGCTCTCGGTCGGCAGAGGCGGCACGCAGGCGGGTCTGCCGTCCACAACGGCGGCGGCTTTTGACACGCCCTCGGCTATCTTCGCGGTCGCCGACGCAGCGTTGACGCGGTTGACTATATCATCGATGCCGACATCGGCCTGAACCGGCTTGCGCGGGAACACGGTGGGCTCGGGACCTTCATCGGCGGCGGATTTTTTGCGGCTCTTTGCAGTTGCTGCAGGCGTATCAGTCGGCAGAGGCGGCACGGGGAACGGACGGGGGCTGACATAGGGCTCCTCCGCTTTTTTCTCCCTGCGCTTGTCTCTCGACGGCGCTCTCTCCTGCTCATCTCTGACGCGCTGAGCTCCGCGCTCAAGGCGTTCGTTGGTGTCTTCGCTCATGCGCTTTATGGGCTTGGCGATAGATGTACCGAGGCGGGACAGAGTGAGTCCCGTGAGGAACATTATGCTGACTATCAGCAGGATAATATTTATTATCGCCGCGCCTACCTTGCCTGCCATTTTGGCAAGCAGTCCGCCGACGAGCGCACCGAGCGCGCCCGCACTCGGGAATGTGTCATAATCCCTCCACGCGGTCTTTATCTGATCGCCGAGGGTCATGAGCGAAAAGTATTCCGACGGGTTCGAGAAAATATGTATCGCCGAGCACAGCAGCAATATTGATATCCCGACGCCGATAAGATTCGACGATATCGAGCCGAACGTCTTGTTCATGGCGAGCATGACCGAGACATAAATGAGCATGACGGGCCAGATATATGTACACGTGCCGAACACGCCGAACATAAAATTATGCACGGCGCGCCACGCGCTCTCGCCCTCGATAAACGCCATGGCTATAAGCAGAGCTGCGACAGCCATGAGCGCGATAGCCGCTTTCTGGCGGCGCGAGGACTGCTGCTCGGGAGTCTGCTCGACAGGCTCTTTTGCAGCCGCATGCTTTGAAGCCGGGGCTTTTTTTGGCGTTGTGGTTGTTGTTTTTTTCTTCTTAGCGGCCGTTGACTTTGCCGCAGTCTTTTTCGCAGCCATTAAGGCCCTCCTTAGAAATTTGAACGAACTTATCTGACCTTTTCAACTATGCCGGCGATGATAACAACAACGCCGAGGACAAGGCAGTAGTAACCGAAAATTTTGAACTTATCGATTTTGACGAGCCACTCGAGAGCCTTTATCGCGGCAAATCCGACGACGGCGGCGGTGACAACGCCTATAATAACGGGCAGGATATCTATCTGCTCGCCGAGGGCTACGGCGTCCTTTATCTCCATGACATTGGCGGCAAGGATAGCCGGGATGCCGAGGATAAACGAATAGCGAACCATATACTCTTTTGAAACGCCGCAAATCATACCGGTCGAGATGGTCGAGCCGGAGCGCGAGATGCCGGGGAATCCGGCGGCGAAAGCCTGAGCCACGCCGACGGCAAGCGCGGATTTCGCGCCTATCTGGGGACGAGCTTTGACCTTCTTTGCGCGCCATGAGCCGACGAGCAGGAGAGCTGCGGTGAAAAGGAAGCAAACTCCCTCGACCAATATATCATTGTCATCGGCAAGACCGCCGAGAACATCCATGATGCGTCTGTCGCCGCCGACGGGAATGAGCAGGAACAGCAGAGGCACGCAGGAGATAACGAACATGAAGAGCATACGCCTGTTCTCGTTCATCTCGCTCCACTTGAACTTGCCGGTGAAGATATCTTTTATAGTGCTGAAAAATTCAACGATGAGACCCCATATGGTCTTGTAATAAACGACGAACACGGCTATCAGAGTGCCCATATGTAACAGCACCGTGAACAGCAGCGAGCTTGTGCCGCCGACATTGCCGAAGAAGTGCTGAAAGACCGAGAGATGCCCGCTCGATGAGATGGGCAGGAATTCGGTCACGCCCTGCAGAAAGCCGAGCAATATTGCCTTGAGTATTTCCATGATTATATTACCCCTTTTCCATTTTTCCGGCGGAATATAAAACGCCGGGTGAATAACACGGTTTCAGATATTCAAACGGATCGGTCGTCACAAGTCTTTCAACGACCTCGCCTTTTTCTGTCCTTGAACACATCACGCAGCCAAACGGAGTCTGATGCTCGCAGATATCCGCGGGCGGCTGCATAAAAATCTCGGCGGGAGAAACAACTGTGTAGAGCATCACCCGTTCTCCCCTTTCTTTTCACTCTGCTCCTCGATCATATCGCAGAGCTTATCGAGGGCATCGGAGAGAGAGCCGAGAGAATCTATAAGCCCCTCTTTGACCGCCGCCTCGCCGTCGAGCACAGTGCCGACATCCATAACGAGCTGACCGGTTGCGAGCATAAGCGAACGGAAGCGGTCGGCGGAGATGCGCGAATTATCGGCGACGAATCTCACTATACGCTCCTGCATCTGCTCAAAATAGGACATGGTCTGCGGCACGCCCAGGACAAGTCCCGTCATTCTGACCGGGTGGACGGTCATGGTGGCGCTCGGTGCGATAAACGAATACGCGCTCGAAGCCGCGAGCGGCACGCCTATCGAATGTCCGCCGCCGAGGACAAGGGACACGGTCGGCGTTTTCATTCCGGCTATAAGCTCCGCTATCGCGAGTCCGGCTTCGATATCGCCGCCGACGGTGTTGAGGATTATGAGCAAGCCTTCGATATCGCGGCTCTCTTCTATCGCGACGAGCTGAGGGATGACGTGCTCATATTTTGTGGTCTTGTTCTGCGCCGGCAGGACATAGTGACCCTCGATCTGACCGATAACTGTCAGGCAGTGAATATAATGCCCGCGCTTATCGACGGTTATGGAGCCTGTTTCGACTATCTGGCGAAGCTCTCTGTCCGTGCTGTCGGACGAATCGCCGTCATCCTCGCCGACACTCGGAGTCGGCGCGACGGGCTCCAATATGCTGTCTTTTTGTTCCGCTTGCTTTTTTCTGTTCATCGAATTCACTCCCGACAAACAGTATGCCCGAATAACTTTCGATAATTCAGCCATAGCACAGCGCACTGCGGCAGATTACGTTTTATTATACCACGCTGAAAGCTTTCGGGCAACATAAAAAATCGTCATATATCAATTTCCCCTATAAAATGTAATATATACAGGTATATATTTGGCGCGGCGCACCTTGACAAAATCCGCGGATTGCAATAAAATTTAAAGGTAATTTTATTTTTATACGGAGGGATACAAGTGGGCAGCACTATTGCACAAAAGCTTATAAAAAGCCACCTGCTCAGCGGCGACATGACCGTTGGCAGCGAGATCGGTCTGAGGATCGATCAGACTCTCACTCAGGACGCCACAGGCACCATGGCATACCTTGAATTCGAGGCCATGGGAGTCGAGAGAGTAAAGACCGAGCTTTCGGTCGCATACATTGACCACAACACTTTGCAGACCGGCTTTGAAAACGCGGACGACCACAGATTCATAAGGAGCGCCGCGAAAAAGAGAGGACTGCTTTTTTCACGCCCCGGCAACGGCATCTGCCATCAGGTGCATCTTGAGCGCTTCGGCATCCCCGGCAAGACGCTCATCGGCTCGGACAGCCACACCCCGACCGGCGGCGGCATCGGTATGCTCTCGTTCGGCGCGGGCGGACTCGACGTCGCGGTTGCGATGGGCGGCGGCGCATACTACATAACTATGCCCAAGATGACGCGCATAAACCTGCACGGTGCGCTTTCGCCGTGGGTCAGCGCAAAGGATATAATCCTCGAAGTTCTTCGCATCATGTCCGTCAAGGGCGGCGTGGGCAAGATAATCGAATACGGCGGAGACGGAGTCAAGACTCTTTCCGTCCCCGAGCGCGCAACTATAACCAACATGGGCACGGAGCTCGGCGCAACGACCTCTGTTTTCCCCTCCGACGAAGTGACGAAGACTTTCCTCGCCGCTCAGGGCAGAGAGCAGGATTGGGTCGAGGTCAAGGCGGACGACGATGCAGTCTATGACGAGGTTATCGACATAGATCTCAGCACCCTCGAGCCCCTCGCGGCAATGCCCCACATGCCCGACAACGTAAAGAAAGTTTCAGAAATAGGCGAGATAAAGATCGACCAGGTCTGCATCGGCTCCTGTACGAACTCCTCGCTCTACGATATGCTCAAGGTGGCGGCTATCCTCAAGGGCAAGCGCGTCGCCCCGAGTGTCAGCCTCACTATCTCCCCCGGCTCGATGCAGGTTCTCAGAATGCTCTCCGAGGACGGCGCACTCTCCGACATCCTCGGCGCGGGCGCAAGACTGCTTGAGTGCGCGTGCGGTCCGTGCATAGGCATGGGTCAGTCGCCGAACTCGGGCGCTGTCTCCCTGCGTACCTTCAACCGCAACTTCGAGGGACGCTCCGGCACGGCGGACGCCGGCGTCTATCTCGTCAGCCCCGAGGTCGCTGCGGCCTCCGCTCTCACGGGCGTGCTGACAGACCCGAGAACCCTCGGCGAGGCGCCGCACATCACAATGCCCGACCACTTTGAAATAAACGACAATCTCATCGACAAGCCCGCTTCGCCCGAGGAAGCGAAAAATCTTGAGATAGTCTACGGCCCGAACATCAAGCCCGTTCCCAACGGCGACGCACTGCCCGAGAGCATCGAGGCAGAAGTTGTTCTCAAAGTCGGCGACAACATCACAACCGACCACATCATGCCCGCGGGCGCAAAGATTCTCCCCTACCGCTCGAACGTACCGTTCCTGTCGAACTTCTGCTTCAAGCAGTGCGACGAGAACTTTGCCGAGCACTGCAAGCAGGCAGGCAAGGGAATCATCATCGGCGGCAGCAACTACGGTCAGGGCTCCTCGAGAGAGCACGCGGCTCTTGTTCCGCTGTATCTCGGCATAAAGAGCGTTATCACAAAGTCCTTTGCGCGCATACATCAGGCAAACCTCATAAACGCCGGTATCGTGCCGTTCACCTTCGCCGACCCCGCCGACTATGACCGCATCGAGAAGGGCGACAAGCTCGCGCTCGACGGCATCAGAGAGACTATTGAAAACGGCGGCGAGGCTGTTCTTAAAAATGAGACAAAGGGCGAGAGCTACAAGCTCTGCTACAGCTTCTCCGGCAGGCAGAAGGACATAATTCTCGCAGGCGGTCTGCTCAACTACACAAGAGAATCACACAAATAAGAGAGGAAGATAAACATGACAGAGGCACAGGTCAAGAACGCCGTCGAAAAATTTGAGGCTCTCATCCGCGCTCAGAGCGACCGTTCGGACAAAATAAAGGCTCAGGGCGATTTCATCGACTTCAAGTCGCTCGACAAGATCATCATCGGCGTCTGCGGCGGCGACGGCATCGGTCCGGTCATCACCAAGGAATCCGCAAGAGTTCTCGAATATCTGCTCGACGATAAAGTAAAGGCAGGCAAGATTGAATTCAAGGTCATCGACGGACTGACCATCGAAAACCGCGTCAAGGCGAACAAGGCTATTCCCGACGACGTGCTCGAGGAGCTCAAGAGCTGCCACGTTATCCTCAAGGGTCCGACCACTACCCCGCAGGCGGGCGATCCGTGGCCGAACATCGAGAGCGCAAACGTTGCGATGAGAAAAGCTCTCGATCTGTTTGCGAACCTCCGCCCCGTCAAGGTTCCCGAACAGGGCATTGACTGGACTTTCTTCCGTGAGAACACCGAGGGCGCATACGCCGTCGGCTCGATGGGAGTCAATGTTACCGACGACCTCGCGCTCGACTTCGTCGTGACGACCTCCGAGGGCTGCGACAGAATCGCAAGACTCGCATATGACTACGCGCGCCGCAACAACAAGGGCCGCGTTTCGATAATCACAAAGGCAAATGTCATCAAGACCACGGACGGCAAGTTTCTCAACCTCTGCAAGAAGGTCGGCGAAGAATATCCCGACATCGTGACCGACGAGTGGTACATTGACATCACCACGGCGAAGCTCATCGACGAGAAGCGCCGCCGCGACTTCAAAGTCTTCATTCTCCCGAACCTCTACGGCGACATCATCACCGACGAGGCAGCTGAGTTCCAGGGCGGCGTCGGCACAGCCGGCAGCGCAAACATCGGCAAGCGTTACGCGATGTTCGAGGCTATCCACGGCTCGGCTCCGAGAATGGTTCGCGAGGGCAGAGCGCAGTACGCCGATCCCTGCTCGATGCTCAGAGCGAGCGTGATGCTCCTCTCCCACATCGGCGAGCAGGAAAAAGCCGATCTGCTCGAGAGAGCGCTCGATATCTGCATGTATGAGGACAAGAAGCTCAAAATCACAGGCCGCGAGGACGGCTGCACCTGCAGCGAATTCGGCGACTATGTCATGGAGACAGTCAGAAAAATCAGCGAGTAAAAAAATATATAAAGTCAAGCCGCAGCGATTTGTTTTGCTGCGGCTGTTTTGTTTTGCCGCGATGTGGGGATACGGAGAGATAAATCGGATTTGTCGCAAAAACTATTTAAGCTCCCCTGCAGGGGAGCTGGCTCGGCGTAAGCCGAAACTGAGAGGGTGTTTTGCTTCGCTCAAAGCAACAAATATATGCAGTAAGGGCGGATATTATTTGACCGCAAAATTTGTAGTGCCTTATTGTCTTGTATTTTGTAGGGTGCGGCGACTCGACGCACCGATGCCGCGCGAGCGGCACAAAATCTTTGAAAAGGCTTGTTTTACCGACCGCCCG
>UMDL01013508.1_pt1 | contig 19442 bp, 10 predicted proteins | sample 1964481 | NCBI WGS metagenome assembly UMDL01 (sample SAMEA4835993, study PRJEB28245) | human gut metagenome | biome: gut microbiome; material: fecal sample | place: Denmark | collected 2008 | reverse complement strand
ACACGTCTGAAATCGTAGGTGGCGCTACCTGTGAAATTGTCAAACTCCTGATAGGTGGCGTAGGCATTGGCATTCAGATGATGCTTGCCGAAATCCCTCTGCCATCCGGCCTCTCCCTTGTAAGAGAGGTATCCGTACAATGCCTCCCCTTTCGAATACTTAAGGTTATCATTGATTGTCGTACCGAACTTGGTGAATTCGAGATTGTTCCAATCATCGTTTCTGATGAATCTCGCATAGTTCTGGGTAGTGGCCATGTTGGCGGTGATGTAGGACAGATAGCCCACGCTGCCACCAACCCAAAGACCAGGAGTCAGGAATGAAAGATCCAGCTTGATACCTGCCTGACCGTAGATGTTGGTGTTGGTCTCGTTGCTGTAGCCGCTACGGTTCAACATTCCGTAAGGAGAGGCGTTGATGTTGGTTGAAGTCGTGACTTCACCGCCCTGCTCCACAACATTTCCTTCCTCGTCATAGATTGTAGGAGTAACCGGTCCATAGATGTAGGAAGGCATCCTGGTGATCAGGTTGTAGATGTTTCCGTTGTTGTTGACCGCACCGCCCGGAGTGTGGGACTTCACGATAGATCCGGCAAGGTTGGCCCAAAGGCTGATGTACTTGCTGACCTTGACATCGACATTCGAGCGGAAATTCACTCTGTACTTCTCGTTGTCAGACTTGTAGTCCTTCTGATCGGTGTTCCAGAAACTGCCCTGACGCAGGACGTTGAAGTTGGAATAGAACCTCACGTTCTCGTTACCACCGGTAGCGTCCAGCGAGATTCTCTGCTGATTTGAGAAATCGCGGACAAGCATGTCGTACCAGTCTGTGTTAGGGTAGAGTTCGTCTCCTCCGTTCTTGAAGCCCTCAAGAGCCTCCTGCGGGAAATAGTGGAACTCGCCGAGTCCGTCATTCGCGGCGGCCTGGTTTCTCAGGCCGGCAAATGTGTAGGAGTCAAAACTGCGAATCTTGGATGTAGGTGTCTGGACTGTCTCGGAAATGTTGACTCCGACCTTGAGTTTGCCGGGAGTACCGCGCTTGGTGTTGATGACAATCAGACCGTCGGAGCCTTTCACACCATAGATGGCCTGTGATGCTCCGTCCTTGAGGATGGACACCGACTCAACCTCCTCAGGAGAGATTCGGTAGAGGATGTCATGGGCGAAAGAGTCATAGAGGATACCGTCGATGACCACACCGGCGACTCCGCCGTGGAAAGTGGAGAATCCACGAATGTACATATTCAGTGACTCATAGCCAGGCTCGAACGATGTCTCCATCGTGGTGAGTCCTGAGAACATTCCCGAGAATGATCCCTGAAGACGGGACATCAAGGATTTTCCGAGCTGCTCTCCGGATGCGGTTGAGACCGCGTCTGTCAGAAGTTCCCTGCTCTGCTTGCTCAGTCCGATGTTGACTGTCTCGGCAAGATTGTGGGCGTCATCCTCAAGGACGACATCCGCCTGTGAGGATGCCTTGACAGATGTCGGCTTGTAACCAAGGAGGGAAAACTCCAAATCCTCGGACTTGCCCACCTTGGCGGTGTACTGGCCATTCTTGTCAGTAATGTACAAGTCCTTATGATTAGCCGAGACAATCACGCCAGGCAACGGGTTGCCGTAAACATCCTTTACGGTACCGGCGACAGTGATGTCCTGCGCCTTGACCTGGATGGATGTTCCAAGCAGGATAAGCGCCGCTGCTGTGAATATATTCTTATTCAACATATTTAATGCTCTAATTAAGTGTTCTGTAAGATTTAACCATTACCAGCCCGGATTCTGCCAGTCTTCACCGGTGATGGCTCTCATGTTGTTGACCTCGGAAAGAGGAACCGGCATCTTAAGCCACTTGTTGGTGTAGCACTGACGCTCCTTGATTGTTGTACGTTCGTACTTGTAGGAACCGTCATTCATGTGGGTGATGTGAGCCGCGGTGACCCAACGGTCAGTGTCCGAGAGATCCTCGTCCGGCTTATGCCATCTGCGGACATCGAAGTAACGGTTTCCTTCAAGGGCCAGCTCAACCCTACGCTCGTTGTGGATCCTCTGGCGAAGCGCGTCTCCTGAAATACCTTTAAGACCAGGCATTCCGACACGGGCGCGAACCTTGTTGACGTAAACTATAGCCTCGGGTTCGTGACCGGCTTCCATGGCCGCCTCGGCGAAATTGAGGTAGATCTCCGCAAGACGGTAATCCTTGTGGCGGGCACCTTGGATTCTCATCTCCACACCGCTGTTAGGGTGGAGGAATTTTCGCTGATAATAGCCTGTACGTGTGTTTGTTCGAATATTTTCTCCAACTACTTTACGTCCCATCAATGGTTCCGCAGCATTCTCAATTGAACCATCCTCTTTCTGATAGGCATCCCATGTAGTTATTATTCTTGTCATGCTTCCTGTACCCTGACCCAAATTCTCAAAAGATGTTTTCTGAGCCGCAGTCGACCAGTTGCAGTATCTTTTGGAACCATTGTAATAGACAGTGGCATAGAACCTTGGATCCCTGTTTGCATAAGGATCGTTGTGGTTATACATAGTGTTGGAACTGTTATAGTTCGGTTTGAGGTGCTGCTCGTCAAGATAAGGCTTGCTCAAATCAAGGACAGTCTCTCCATTTACGGTCTCAAACGCATCTACAAGCTCCTGAGAAGGACAGGTTCCAGCCTTGTAACCAAGGATGGCACCAGGAGCGTCAACGTTGGCAAGATCCCAGTTACCGCCATCTCTCAACTGATAGATTGTCTCCTTGTCGGCAGGGTCTGCGGCATAGGCACCGGAATTACAGAAATATTCATTGAACAACTGGGCATAGGTGTTAGGAAGGTAAGCTCTCTCGGCTCCCCAGACCGCAGTCTGGTTGACCTTGTTGTAAAGAGCGTAGCCGTTGCTCTCAAGAGCCTGGACAGCAGCCTTGTTCACAGTGTAGGCCTCTTCCCAATAGTTGTTGCCGTCGTTGTACAAAGGACTGGCGGCGAACACTGTCATCCTTGATTTGATCGCCCATGCGACAGCCTTTGTCATACGCATGGCCTCGCTGTCAGTGGTGATTCGCCAAGGAAGCTCATCACAGGCAAGGGCGGCGTCACAATCCTCGATGATGAACTGAACCACATCGTGGAACGAGCCACGCTCAACCTTGGAGAAGTCCGCGTCAAGAGTGTAAGGCTCCTTGATGATAGGAAGGGAGCAACCGAACCACATCAGAAGTTCCGAGTAGTAGTAAGCCCTCAGAAGATGAGCCTCAGCTGTCCATCTGGAGCGGTCGCTTTCCTTGGTCACGTTTGCTGTTGGGATGTTCTGAAGGAACACGGAACAGTTACGTATCCTCTGGAAATAACGTGACCATGAGGCGCTCTGGTTTCCGCCATCGCCTGCATTATAACTTGCCGGATGGTCAGCGGCCGTGGCGTTCCCGTCATAGTATTTTCTGGACCCAGCCCAATCCACATCAAGATCGTCGGCGTCCCATGCGTCGTCACACCAATTCACTGGCCCTCTGCTCCAGAAAAACCACACGCATCCTTTAACGTTGATGCTGGAGTAGCAGGAGTTGAGATAGTACATCGTCTTGTCATTATCCTTGAAAACCTCCTCAAGCGAGATCTTTCCGGAAGGAGCCTGATCCAATGCGTCTGAGCAGGAGGACAAGGCCAGAGACAAAACACAAGCTGCAATAATATAGAATTTATTTTTCATATTCATCGTCAGTTTAGAAGTTAATATTAAGTCCAAGACTGACATTCTTGGTGATAGGATAACCATAAGAGTTATTCTGCTCAGGATCAAGATGGGTCACACGAAGATTATCCCATACGAACAAGTTCTGGCCGCTGACATAGACGCGGACACTGTTGACTCCCGCGCGTGAAAGGAAGCGGGAAGGAAGGGTGTAGCCTAACTCAATGTTCTTCAATCTCAGGAAAGAACGGTTCTGGATGAAGAAGTCATTGGTAGTATGGCTGACAGTCTGAGCGGTGGAGATTGCCGGATAGGAGATCTTGTCACCATTGTTGTAACGCTCCTCGGTCCAGCCGTGCCTTGTCCATTCAAAGTAAGTACCGCTCTTGGTGTACTCAACCACACCCTGGCCGCTATAGTACTTGGAATATCTTCCCAAACCGGAGAAGAGCACATTGAAGTCGATACCCTTGAAGTTGAATCCCAAAGTGACACCGTAGTTGATGCCAGGGATGCTTGTCGAGTAACCGATAGGAGACAAGTCCTTGTCATCGATAACGCCGTCACCGTTGACATCCTTATAGACAAAATCACCGACTCTCGGAACACCGAATCCATAATCGTAGTAATTATCTATTTCCTCCTGAGATGTGAAATAACCCTTTCCAGGGGAGTTCCAGTCAATCAGGTAACCCCAAGCCTGTCCGAGACGGAAGCCTTCTGTGCGATACTGATAGGCATATTCCTCTGAACGCATAGGCTCGTCTAATTCAACAACCTCGTTGTCATTGAATCCGAAGTTGCCCTTGACGGACAGGGAGAAGTCCTTGTTGAACGAGTGGCTGTAGCTTGCCTCGATCTCATAGCCGTGGTTCTTGACAACACCCATGTTCACCTTAGGAATGTAGCTTGAGCTTACACCCTGGAATGAAGGGATGGTCTGACGGGAGATGAGGATCTGGTCACGATTCTCCGTGAAGTAGTCGAAATTGATTCTGAAATCCTTGAAGAGACCGATCTCGAAACCGAGATTCATCTTCTTGGAAAGCTCCCAAGTTATGCTCTTGTTTCCAAGGAGACCTTCGCTGATCGTATGTCCGCCAAGTCCTGAGACATGGGTGCCTCCACCAACCTCAATGTTATCCTGGAACAGGAACCTTAAGCCACCCATAGAGTCGTTACCCACAAGACCGTAAGACCCTCTGAACTTCAACCAGGTGATGTACTCGTTGTCCTTAAGGAACGACTCGTTGCTGGCGATCCATCCAAGTGACGCCGAAGGGAAAAGACCGAACCTCTTCGAAGGGGCGAACTGCTCCGATCCATTGTAACCAAGGTTGGCCTCGACAAGATACCTGTCATCAAATGAATATGTGGCGCGCGCCGCCGTACCGATAACGTTGTAAGGAATCTCTGCAGCTGTCGTCTCCCAGTACTTTCTGTACGCCGTCACCATTCCGGTGACGTTGTGCTTGCCGAAGGTTCTGGCATAGTTCACGGAACCCTGCACATACAACTGATAGTTGGATGACCTCCATGAAGACATTGTCAAAGGAAAGGTATCTCTCTCGTGCAATGAATAGGAAAGACTGTCATTTTTGTAGTCAACGTTAGCATAGTAGAACTGCTCCTGCTTGAGTCCTTCCAGTATACCTCTGTTGTAGGTGTCGTAGGCAGCCATTCCTGTGATGCTCAATCCCTTGGTGACCAGCTCGCTAAGATCCCAGTTCAAAGAGAACTGGGTGTTGAGGTTCTTCCTCTTGTTGGTGTGGAAACCTCTGCGGTTGATGATCTCGAAAGCGGAGCGGTCAAGGTAATTATAGCCTATAAAAGCACCGCTTTCCGCTCCAAATCTTGAGTCTGTGGTAGGGCCAGGAGAGATAGGAAGGATGGTCTGCGACTGATAGATAAGGTCAGTAATCATCCACTGCTGATTACCGTCAGCGGCAGGATTACCACCGTAAAGAGCGCCAACCGCAGGCATGTTCACATTCTCGGCGTAAGAGGCGATGTTGAGCGAGGCGGTAAGGCTCTTCGTGATGTGGAAATCAAGGTTTGAACGCAGGCTGAGCCTGTCCATGTAGCACTGAGGATTGTACCCCAGATAGTCCGGACTCTCGGTGTTAAGGTTACCCCCCTGATGGATGTAGCCGACATTCACGAAGTAATTGACAAAGTCGGTACCTCCGGAGATGTTGACATTGGCTCGTGACTGAGGAGTGTTCTTCTTAAGATACATCCTGTAGAAGTCATTGTCACAGTAGACAGCCTTGCGCATGGCGACCTGATTATCGTAGTCAGGTGACGTAGGGTCCAAGCCAAGGAGGGGATTCTTGTACTTGGCGATGATCTCCTCTGAGAACTGAGGACCATAACCGTCGTTGGACAACGCCTCGTTTCTGAGTTCGCAATACTCCCACGAATGAAGCCTGTCAGGTTCCTTGGTGAAGGATGTCCAGCTCTGGTCGAAAGAGATGCTCAACTGAGCCTTTCCCTTCTGTCCCTTGCGGGTCTGGATGAGGATCACACCATTCGCACCCTGAACACCGTAAAGCGCGGTCGCGGAAGCGTCCTTGAGGACGGAGATGCTCTCGACCTCATTCATGTCTACGGTGCGGATGTTGTCTCTCTCGACACCGTCTACAAGAATCAGAGGGCTCTTGCCGTTCGTTGTGGCCGCACCACGAAGGTACATTGTGGCACCATCGACACCTGGCTGACCACCGCCGCTCTGCATTGAGGTAAGACCTGTCACACGACCGGCAAGGGCATTGTCAAGACGGGTGGATGTGGTCTTGCGCAGATCGGCTGAGGCAACTGTCGAGATGGCGCCGGTCACAGAGATTTTCTTCTGCTGTCCGAAGGCCACGACAACGGTCTCCTCCAACATCTCGGAATCAGGAACAAGCTTGATCTGATAGTCGGACTTACCTTCAGGAAGAACCTGGTTGGTGTATCCGATACAAGAAACAATGACAGTTGAACCGGCAGGAACTTGTTCAAGAACGAATGTTCCGTCAGGTCCGGTCATCGTACCCTTGGTTGTGCCATCAATGATGATGGTTACACCAGGCATCGGCTGATTGTTCTCATCAAGCACCTTACCAGTGATTGTTCTGCCTGATTGCTGGGCGAAGGCTGTACCAGTCCCGACCACAAACAGCATGAGAACCGCCGCAATCACCGTCTTCACACTGTAAAGACAGGACGCAACTTTTTTGATTTGTTCGTGCATATTAATTATTTAAGTTAAACTGGCAGTTTAGTGTTTGACCATTAATTATAATGATGACACAAAATTCTTACTCTTAATCGTTTTGTAAATATAATGACAAGAGAATGTAAGTTGTATTCAGCTTGGCAAAATTAAAAGTAGAAACGACAAAATCAAAAGTGACTACTACAGTTTTCAACAATAAGGGCGGAAAATACGAAAGAGGATATACCGGAGACCAGTATATCCTCACAATCTGTAAGTATATTTATTACCTAATCTACTAATAGAAGCGCGCTCTGTGATCCCTTACGTCAGACTCCATCATCATCACAGGAAGGATCATCTGAGTGGTGTAGTTGTTCATCTGGGTGGCGGCGTTCCTGGCGTCATCCTCGGTGTAGAAAGAACCGGTGTCGCGGGAATTGACTTTGAATATGTAGGTTCCGATGGTTCCTGCGACAGGTCCGCAGATCTTTCCCTCCGGAGCAACGGAAGCGGCTCCGATGAATTTAGGGTCAAGACCCTGACCCGCAAGCGATGCGAATCTTACGTCTACCCCGGTGCTGACAGACGAATGGAGTGTGTCGGCGATGGCCTGAAGATCGCTGATGCCCTGGATCTTCTGAGCAATGTCGGCAGCGGCCTTCTCGCTTGCCTTCTGGGCATAGAGCTGCTGACGGATAGCTTCCTTGACCTCATCAATCTTGGCGATGCCCTCCTTGTGGATTCCGGTCACCGTGGCCACAAACAGGTAGTTGTTGTTGACGGTGATGATCTCGGAGACCTTGCCGACCTTGTTGTCGAACACCCATCTTGTAACCTCCTTGGCCTGGGAGATGGAGCCGTAGCTGGATGTGGCTTCGGTAACCTTCATAGGATGAGAGTACAGGCCCATCGAGTCAACGGCTGCCTTGTAGTTGTTGTACTTGCCGGCAGCGATCTTGGAGAACTTGCTTGCCTGGGCATAGTAGCTGTTGAATGTCTCGCCGCTTGCGAGGGCGGTCTTCTCAAGGATGGCCACCTGCTTCTTGGCGACTGGGGCTGTCCTCTTGGCAACCTCAACGATGTGGGTTCCGTACTGTGTCTTTACAATGTAAGGCTTGCCTACCTGGGCTGTGAGCACAGACTCGAATCCAGGAATCATGTAGGTCTGGGTCATCCAGCCCACATTTCCCTGCTCGCCGTCAGCGGCGCTTCTCGTGTCAGCTGAATAAGAGGCTGCAACGTTTGAGAAATTCTCACCCTTCACGAGAACATTAAGAAGGCTGTCAGCCTTTGTCTCCGTGGCTCCCTGAAGAAGAATGTGCCTTACATAGACTGAATCCGGAATCTGGGCCGTAGCCATGATTCTGGCGGCATAGAACACATTGTTGTCCGAGACAATAGGAGAGGTTCCCTGGGCGTTGGCGTCCACGAACTCGCTGATGCCGGAGTTGACGGTCGAGAGCTCACCTGCCTTGTACCAGTACTCGTTCAGGCCCTTCTCCGAGTTTCTGGCGAGGAAAGACTTCATGTTGTCAGTGGTAGAGAACTCGTCGTAAACCTTACCAATAGCCTCGTTGGTGGCATTGATGTCTGCCTCTGATGGCTTTACCTCGAAGACTACATATTCCATGTCCCTTGAAGCGTTCTGCTTGAACATGTTCTTATGAGACTCGTAATAATTCCTGACCTCGTCGCCACTCACCTTGACGGTTGTGTCCATTCCATAATTAGGAACCATCACGAAGTCAACGTTCGTCGTGTTGTTGTTCTCTGCGATGGCTCTTCTGAGCATCAAAGGATTCTGGAAGTTGCTGTTGGTGAACAAAGAACCATACTTCGCATAGAACTGCTGCGTGTAGACAGTGTTCTGAATGTAGTTCCAGTACTCCTTCAACCTGCCGGTCTGATCCTGAGAGATGTTGTTGATGAGATTCTGGAGAGCATCCTTGGAGAAATTGCCGTTCTCATCCATAAAAGCAGGATTCTGTGAAACCACAGGGGAAATCATGTCGCCGGCGAGAAGATCCTTCATCTCCTCCTCACCTACCCTGATACCAGCGGCCTTGGCGTTCTTGACAAACAGATACCTGTCAAGAAGGCTCTGCCAAGCGGCGTTGCGCACCTGCTCCTGCTGCTGCTCACTCTGGGCAGAAGAACCTGTAACCATCTCATTGATGGTTGTAAACTTGTCAACATCCTGCTGGAAATCAAGGTAAGAGATGGTCTTACCGTTGATTACACCAACATCGTTTCTTGAAGACATCGCGTTGAAAGCGGTCTCAAGAGTCTGAGGATCGATAATGAATGACAAAAGGGCCAAGGCAATGATGATAGACACTGCCATGCCAGCCTTTTCGCGAGTTTTTTGAAGAATCGCCATCGTTTTATTGTTTTTTTAATATTTCAAAAAAATCAGATATGGGGTGCGAAGATAGTGATTTTAATTCAATTAACCACTACTTTTTGAGCAAAGGTCCAATAAAGTTTACAGAATCTATCACAACTTTGGTGGAATCCTGCACAATGACAACATCGCTGTCAAAGGCCTTGAATATTCTTACATTCCTTGCCATCTCGTCCGACCTCATGCCATGAAATCCCTGGATGAAGCCATCGCTTGAGAACATCCTGACATAGCAGTCCGTGTAGATCTCCTTGTTGGCCTGGTCCCAGTACAATGTGTCCGTCTCCAGAGTCTGTTGGTTTATCACATTCTGTACCACTACATTACCGAATGCAGACCAGTACTCGTTGTCGTTTTTCTTGCTTTTGAAATGCTTCGCGTTGTCGGAATGTAGAATCGTCTCAAGCTTGTCTCCCTCTGTGTAGGCAAAGGCATGAAGCCCTTTAGGAAAGAGTTCATAGGAACATGTGTCGTTCTCGTACCTTTCCATGACATCCGCCTCGACCCTCATCTGCACACCGCCGTTTCTTGTCTGGACCACAAACATGCTGTCAACCGTCTGGACAGGAGTGTCCGAAAGATTCAGATGCTCCGCCTCGGACAGTTTTCCCTTGCAGGAATATACGATGAAAGCAACCGCAAACGCGGTTGCAATCATCATAAGGTCGTTATGTATGTCCAGTCTCAATTCAAAACTACTTCTGTGTCCTTACAGTGGTGGTGGCGCGCATACCGCCGCAGTTAACCGTGTAGGACTGTCCGTCAACCACATCGTACATGAAAGCCTCTGCCTTCTGCGGATAGTAAACGCTGTAGGCTGAAATAAGCTTGTTGCAGTCATCCGTAAGGGAAGCGTCAGCCGCCTTTGCCTTCTGCAGATAGTCAACGGCAACCCAGTACTTGGCTCTGCTCTCGATCTCGTTTCCGGTGCAGCGTGCCGCTCCCCAGATGGTGGCGATGAGGTAGTAAGCCTTGCCCTGATGATCCGGCTTAAGCTCGGCTGCCTTCCTGGCATAGTCAAACGCCTTGCCGGTGATGTTGTTCTTAAGGCAATATGTCGCAAGCTCAATCAAGTAGTCCGCCTTTACAGGATCATCCTCCGCGCAAAGCGATACAGCCTCCTCAAAGTACTTGATGGCGGTGTCGGACTCGTCCTTTGCCGAATGAAGCTTGTAAAGATAGTAAGCTGACGAAGCAGAAGGATCGTTCTTGTACATCTTCGTCACAGCCTTGAGGAACAGGTCATTGTTCTGGCATCCATCGGTTGATCCAAGCATCTTGACGATGTTTGTCACAAGATCCATGTTGTCAGGATCAGCCTCAAGACGAGGAGTGAACAGAGCGATGAGGTTGTCACAGCTCGCCACCTGGCTGGTGATGAAGAGACCCTCGATGTCAGACTTGATCTTCGCGTTCTCCTCTGCGTTACCTGCCTTGTCAAGCAAAGCGATTGCATTCTGATAGGTGTTGATCACATCCTCGGCTCCAAGAGCGGACTTCTTGTAAAGTTCGATGGCGGAGTTGAGGTTGAGAAGAAGAAGGCTCGGCTTCGTGTTCTCCTGATTGATCTCTATGATCTTGCTCAGTTGCCCGTAGACATCCTTAGGATCCTTGAAGTACTGTGTGATGTACTGACCCTTAGAGTTGTAGGCGGCCACAGCATACTTAGGGTAATACTGAGCCCTGAGGTCATTAAGCGTGAGGACAGTGTCGATCATCGCCGCGCGGACCTGAGGATCCTTGGTCTTGACGATCTCCTTGCCCATAAGTGTCATACCATTAAGAAGCATGTTCTGACTTGCCGTAGGAGGACAGAGACTGAAAGCCTTCCTCCAGTTAGGAAGAGCCTCGGTGTAATTCTTCTGTTTGTAGTACTCTTGATAGTAAGACAAATACTTGATGCATTCCGCACTGTCAGCACCATACTTTCCCTGGGCCGAAGCATTTGTTCCGAAAGCCGCCGCCACAAGAGTTAAAAGCACTAATGAAATCTTCTTCATGATTGTATCTGTTGTTTATTAATTATACTTAGGTTTCAGGAACCAGATGTCGAAAATATTGATTCCGATGTTAAAGTTCACATATCTTTCCCTCACCATATTCCCTTTCAATGAGCCTCTCTGGCCGAAGTCAACTCCGAGGGTCAGTCCGTTGCTCCAGGTGAAAACCGGCAGAGTGGCGCCGAACGTGACACCGACGGCGTTGATCACATTGCCGTCCAACTTGCACGAGGCCTGATCCCAGTAGGCACCGGCGCGGTAGGTTATCCTTTTCCTGTAGTACCGGATGTCATTCCTGTTAGGCACTATCGCGAAGCCAGCCCTGAGCGACTGCGCGGCGGAGGCGCTGAAGACAGCGTTGCCGACACTCGCGAATCCCGGAATCTTGTCCATTCCGCTCGAACCCCAGTCAGAACGGATGTAATTGATTTCGGCAATCCACTTGTCTCCCCCTTTCAAGGCTATTCCCAATCCAAGTTCGCCGGCGAGCTTCACCTTGCCTCTTCCCAATGTGTCAATGTAGCTTCTCGGAGCCGGTGTCGAATCATTCAATGAGGATATTGACTGTATCTCATACCTTTCGACATTACCTTTAAGACTCGTTCCCAGCCTGTAGGTGGCTCCGAACACAGCAGACAAATTCTGCGACAGGGCAGTCTCGTACTGCACACCAAACTTGGCGGTCACAGCGCTAAGATCCAGATTAAATCCGCTTGAGATGCTCCTGTAAGAGGAATTTGTCATTGTAAATTTATTGGTCTTATGAATATTACCGAAATAATACTGACCTTCAACCCCTACAGAAAGTCCCTTCAGGACATCCACTCCGGCACCTACGAACAAATTGGTCATGCCGCCGTAGCCCTTGACGCTGTTCGTGATCACACCGGTGTTCGCGATGATGGAAGGATCCGTCAATTTGGAAGTCACATCATAACCCACATCGCTGTAAGGAGTCACTCCGGCATACATCGCAAGAGACTTGTACACTGGAAAAGAGATCACAAAGTCATAGACATTGAAGGTGTTGTTGGACGACCTCATGTCATGCTGGGCATAATACCTGTTACCTTGCGCCAGACCGAAATCAGCCATGAAAGACTTCTCCTCCCTCGCGGTGACAGAGGCTGGATTGAGAATGTTGATGTTCCTCTTGTCGCGCGTGGCCAACCCCACACCACCCATGGTCTTGTTGTAGGATGTCCCCTGCTTCGAAATCTCTCCGATTCCGAACATGGAGTACGGTGTGTAGGCATTGTAAGCCTCGTTCTGAGCGCTCAAAGGGAGCACAAAGAACGACAGCACCACTAAAAGGAGTATCTTATTCAACGTTTCTCTTAACATAATACTTGTCAGCGATTAAGGCCAAACCCATCAGTACAAGATTACAAACTGCAAAGATGGAGTTTTTCATTCTTTTTGCAAAATATAAAGCGTCTCCCCCCGTAAAAACTATCATTTTTTCGGGAAATAAAGAGATATAGCCCTGTATTTCAAACATTATGCCTGACACCACTCCGGATTCTATCGACGACTTCAAAGAATCCCCCAGCCGCTTTATTTCCTTGGGCGTGTCAACGATCGGAAGGGTTCTTGAATATCTCGCCAGCGACTTGAACCTTGTCCGGAATCCCGGGGACACATTGCCGCCTGAGTACCTTCCGTCGGCTTCTATCACATCGATGGTAAGAGTGGTTCCGAAATCGAACACCACACTCCCCTTTTCCTTGAACAGGTACCTTGCCGCTATCACTGACGCAAGTCTGTCGGGTGACAGGTACGCGGGTACGTCATATTCATTGAATATTCCCGTGTGGTTCCTGTCAATGACGATCAATTCGCCGCACTTGGAACGAAGATTCCCCTCTGTGCCGGCGCTTATCTCCACTGTTGACGAGATCACCATCACCGCCGGCTTCTCCTTCTCCACCAGTGAGTACACATAGTCGAACATCCTCTCCCCCTGATAACGGAAAGTCTTTCCGAGGGTGAGACCTTCGGACCAAGCAGCTTTCAGGGCTGTGTTTCCTATTTCTACCAAAAGATTCGGCATTGTCAAAACGGGCAAACCTTCAAAGGTAGCAATTTTATTGCAATTTACTAAGTGTCTGAAGTGCTTTCGGCAAAGAATCTATCCCGCGGCTCACAATCTTCAGTTTTCCTTCCGACTGCTTGAGATTGAAAAGCTGGTCATTGGCATTGATGTTCTGAAGAATCCCGCTGAATACCTTCGACTTATAGTAAGGAGACATCTGATTGGCTATGAAGAACATTATCATCATACCATTCTTTATGATGATCTTCTCGAAGCCCAGTTTTCCGCCAAGATTCCTGATCTTCACCACATAGAAAAGATTGTCGGACTCAACAGGCATCTCTCCGAACCTGTCCTCCAGCTGACTCTTCACACGTTCGATCTCCTTGTCACTCGTCATGCTGTCAAGCTGCTTGTAAATTCTTATCTTCTCTGCTGTTATGTCTATGTAGGAATCAGGGATCATCGCCGGCTGGTCGGTCTCGATGGTGCAGTCCTCGACGTAAGACTCCTCGGAACGGGCTGTGGATATTCCTGTCTCCACTCCGAGTTCCTCCATAGCCTCGGCAAGGATTTTCTGGTAGGTCTCGTAGCCCATGTCCATGATGAAGCCGCTTTGTTCGGCCCCAAGCAGGTTTCCGGCTCCACGGATGTCCAGATCCTGCATGGCGATGTTGAATCCGCTTCCGAGATCCGAGAACTCCTCAATGGCCTTTAGCCTTCTTCTGGCATCGTCGGTGATGGTGATCAGCGGAGGCACGATCAAGTAGCAGAAAGCCTTCCTGTCCGACCTGCCGACACGTCCCCGGAGCTGGTGCAAGTCACTCAGACCGATGTTCTGAGCCTGGTTTATGATGATCGTGTTGGCGTTAGGGATGTCCAGTCCGTTTTCGATGATCGTGGTGCAAAGAAGCATGTCATAGTCCCCTCGGATGAAATCCAACATCTTGTTTTCCAACTCTTTGGCTTCCATCTGACCGTGAGCCACGCAGATCTTCATGTCCGGGACGAGCCTGTGGAGAATCTCGTGGATGGAAGGAAGTTCCTCCACCTTGTTATGGATGAAGAAAAGTTGGCCGCCTCTATTCAACTCGTAGTTGATGATGCTTCGTATCTCGTCCTTGTCGAAAAGGATGATCTCGGTCTGGGTAGGGATCCTGTTAGGCGGGGGAGTGTTGATGATGGAAAGATCCCTGGCTCCGAGCAAAGAGAACTGCAAGGTGCGGGGGATAGGAGTGGCCGTAAGTGTCAAAGTGTCCACGGAAGCCTTGACCTGACGCAACTTCTCTTTCGTGGAGACACCGAATTTCTGTTCCTCGTCGATGATAAGAAGACCTAAATCCTTGAAATCAAACCCCTTGCCGAGAAGTTTATGAGTACCTATCACGATGTCCAGCTGTCCGCTCCCCAATCTTTCCTTTATGTCATTGATTTCCTTTGTGGTGCGGAGTCTGCTCACATAATCGACAGTGCAAGGGAAATCTCTGAGCCGGGAGGAGAAAGTGGTGTAGTGCTGCAACGACAGGATCGTGGTAGGCACAAGCACGGCGACCTGCTTGCCGTCAGTGACAGCCTTGAAAGCCGCCCTGATAGCAATCTCGGTCTTGCCGAAGCCGACATCACCGCATACAAGCCTGTCCATGGGACTGTTGTCCTCCATATCCTTCTTGACAGCCTTGTTCGCCGATTCCTGATCCGGAGTGTCCTCGTACATGAATGAGGACTCAAGCTCCTCCTGGAGATAACTGTCGGGGGAATAGGCGAAGCCCCGCGTGGTCTTTCTCTTGGCGTAAAGCTGGATTAGATCCTTGGCGATGTCCTTTATCCTGGACTTGGCGCTCATCTTTAGATTCTGCCAAGTCTTTGATCCCAACTTGTTTACCTTCGGAGGAATGCCATCCTTCGACCGGAACCGTGAAATCTTGTTCAGCGAATGCACGGACACGAACACGACATCACCGTCCTTGTACATCAACTTAACGACCTCATGCATCCGTCCCTTGTCATCCCGCATACGGACCAATCCACCGAACACCCCGACACCGTGGTCTATGTGCACCACGTAATCGCCTATATTAAAAGCAGTCAAGTCGTTAAGCGTCAACTGCTCACTCTTCTCGACCGTCCTTCGCACGCTCACCCTGTGGAATCGGTCGAAAATCTCATGGTCGGAGTAGCAGCAGATCCTGTCATCCCGGTCGATGAACCCCGCATGAATATTCTTGCCCGCCACAAACTGCGGCACAAGTCCGCTGTTCTCGATCAGAATGGATTTAAGACGCTCCACCTGCGAGTTTTTATCACTGAATATGAAGACTTTGTAGCCATGCTCCATGTTCTGCCTGATGTCAGCGGTCAGCAGCTCGAAATTCTTGTTGAACACAGGCTGCGGAGCGATGTTGAAAGCGACAGCGTCATCAGCGTCAACCCCGAGCGGAACCTCAAGAAAAACCCTTTTGAAATCCTTTAGACCGGAAAAGAAGTCCCTTTCCTTATACATGTCAGAGGAGTCCAGCCAGACAACGGTTCCTTTAGGAAGCAGGCTCGACACGCTCACGCTTCCCGCGTCCGAAGCCTCGGCGGTAAGGTCAGGAAAAATCTCTACCTCCTTCCTCTCCTCGACCGAAAGCTGCGTGTTGCAGTCAAACACGTGGATCCTTTCAACCTCATCCCCGAAGAATGACACCCTGAAAGGCTGGTTGAAGGAATATGAGAATATGTCAACGATGGCTCCTCTTATTGAATATTGTCCCGGAGCGGACACGAAATCAACCCTCTCGAACCCTTGGGCGGAAAGAGTCCTCTGAATGTCATCGTGCGATATCTCCTGTCCCTCGGAAATCCTAAGGATGGAGGCGCTGATTGCGTCAGGAGCCGGAACAGGTTCCTCAAGAGCCTCGGGATAAGTCACTATGTACAAAACGGACGAATTGTCGGCGCCAGCCATTATCTTACCTATGGCCGAAGTCCTCTGCACTCCAAGAGATGACTTGTAGTTGCTTCTCTCCACGCCCTTGCCGCTGTCCGGAAGATAGAAGACAACATCCCCGTCAGTCAAAGCGTAAAGATCCGAGCAGCAATATTCAGCGCTCTCCCTATCAGGAAGCACTATCACATTGGTCCAGCAAGGAGCGGCCCCACTGACCACAAACCATCTGGCAGACAGAAATAGTCCTTTGCAGTAGACATCACCTTTCCGGAGCAGTCTTTCCGAGAGTATTTTTACAGAAGCGGAACTTATCAACATAAGCGTCTAATTCTTGTTCAAAACCTGTTGAAAACCTTGTTGAAAACCGGCCCGTGAAAGTTGATTACGGAGGCGGGTGACTTTATCAACAGCTTATCAAAAATTTATCAATAGGGTAACCAACAATTTATGCCGCGCATAATAAAATGATTATCAAACCATTGAATAAGTTATCAACATATTAACAATCTAAATAGAATCAACAAATCTAAATAAATCTATCATTTATATTTTTTTAGGAAATGATTTTTGTTGCTTCCCGTCCGACACTTTCTTTCTTCCGTCGGTTTTCACTATCTTTGTACTGATTAAAACACTTTCTGATGACAGAATTTGATCCGCACAATACAAACGCTGGCAAAGATAAGGATTTGGACGGAATAATCCGCCCGCAAGGATTGGAAGATTTCACCGGACAACGGGAAATCGTGTCCAACCTCAACATCTATGTCAAAGCGGCCAAGATGAGAGGCGAAGCACTTGACCATGTGCTGTTTCACGGGCCTCCAGGCCTGGGAAAGACAACTCTCGCGCACATCATCGCCAACGAGATGGGAGTCAGCATGAAGGTGACCTCCGGCCCGGTGCTGGACAAGCCCGGTGACCTGGCGGGTCTTCTGACATCGCTTGAGACGGGTGACGTGCTTTTCATCGACGAGATCCACCGCCTCTCGCCGGAAGTGGAGGAGTACCTCTATTCGGCGATGGAGGACTATGTGATTGACATCATGATCGACAAGGGGCCGGGTGCCAGATCCGTGAGGATCTCTCTCAACCCGTTCACGCTCGTGGGTGCCACCACAAGAAGCGGACTGCTCACCGCGCCTCTTCGTGAAAGGTTCGGAATCAATTGTGCCCTCGAGTATTACGACACATCAGACCTGATACGTATCGTGCGCCGCAGCGCCCGCATCCTCAATGTCGCCATTGACGACGAGGCTGCCCGTGAGATAGCTCTCAGAAGCCGCGGAACGCCACGTATTGCCAACGCCCTTCTTAAAAGAGTAAGGGATTTCGCGCAGGTGATGGGCGACGGCCACATAGATCTGGACATCTCACGTTACGCTCTCGACAAGCTAAAGATCGACAAGAGGGGACTGGACTCCATCGACAACAAGATACTCCGCACGATCATCACCACCTTCAAGGGTGGGCCTGTGGGAGCCAACACGATCGCCACGGCCATCAGCGAGGATCAAGGCACGTTCGAGGAGGTCTACGAGCCTTTCCTTATCAAGGAAGGCTTCATTGTGCGCACCCAGCGTGGAAGAATAGCCACGGAGATGGCCTACCACCACCTTGGACTGGATGCGGAACTGGAATCTAAAAAGGATGAGAATGGCACGCTTTTCTAAGTTGTTCATAGCCTCGTTGGCTTTCATATTCATTTCATTCAAAGCATTTTGCTGCACTTCCGTGATCATTTCCGGGGGAGTGCGGGCTGACGGGCGGCCGGTGATGCTCAAGCATCGCGACACCGGTGAGCTGAACAACAGGATGGAATGGTTCCAAGGTCCCGGATATTCATTCATCGGACTCGTGAACTCTCCGTCGCGTGGTGGGGAAGTGTGGTCTGGGGTCAACTCCGCCGGCTTCTGCATCATGAACACCGCCACCTACGACCTTAAGGATGACGACGTTCCTTCCTCCGAAATGGACAGGGAGGGGATTGTGATGTATAAGGCTCTTGGAATATGCCGCAGTCTGCAAGACTTTGAGAATATGCTCGACTCGCTTCCGAAGCCTTGGGGTGTGGAGGCCAATTTCGGCATCATCGACGCGCTCGGCGAGGCCGCTTATTACGAGGTGAACAACCATTCCTGGAAGAAGTACATCGTGGCCGACCAGCCGGGCGGGTATATGGTCGTGACGAACTTCACGCGGAGTGGCCGCAAGGAGGACCGCAAGGGCGTTGACCGCTTTGAAAAGGCTTCAAGGATAATGGATTCCGCCGACGTTTCCGTCATTGACCACCGTTTTCTTTTCAATGAGATTTCCCGTTCCGGCAAGCCGATAATGCGGGACATTACTTCCTCCTCGGTGGTTTTTGAAGGGGTACCGCAGGGGGAGGATCCCTCTAAAACAGTGATGTGGACACTGTTAGGAAGTCCGACCAGCACTGTCTACGTACCTCTTAAGGTCTTCGGCTGCGATCATATTCCTTACTACATGAAGAGTTCGCAGGGGAGCGGGAATGCCGCCATGTGTGACACCGCCCTCGCCTTGAAGGAAGCTTTGGGTTTTGAATATGGCTGCTCGGATTCTTGCAGGGAGGTTGAGAAGTTCGTAGACAGCCGTTTCTCTAATGACATGTCGGAAAAGAGCTACGATCGCTTCACAAATCAAATTTATCGTCGGTATAAGAGGAAATGTGTAAGTAAATCGCTGAAAATGGCTCATAAAATTGCTGATTACGAGAAAAATGACTAAAATTGCAGACTTATTGCGAATTCATTAGGATTTTTATAAATAACATATTTCAGATATGGCCGATAAATTAATCTCAAAGATTCCTGACGGTCCTTTGGCCGAGAAATGGACCAAACGCAAGTCGGAACTCCGACTCGTTAATCCGAACAACAGAAGAAAACTTGAAGTAATCGTTGTCGGTACCGGACTTGGAGGCGCTTCCGCAGCCGCTACTCTCGGTGAACTTGGCTACAATGTCAAGGTTTTCTGCATCAGTGACTCACCTCGCCGCGCTCACTCCATCGCCGCGCAGGGTGGTATCAATGCCGCTAAGAACTATCAGAATGACAATGACGCTGTCTACCGTCTCTTCTACGACACGATCAAGGGAGGAGACTACCGCAGCCGTGAGGCGAACGTGTACCGTCTCGCCGAGGTCAGCGCGGCCATCATCGACCAGTGCGT
>UMDL01028221.1_pt1 | contig 19604 bp, 32 predicted proteins | sample 1964481 | NCBI WGS metagenome assembly UMDL01 (sample SAMEA4835993, study PRJEB28245) | human gut metagenome | biome: gut microbiome; material: fecal sample | place: Denmark | collected 2008 | reverse complement strand
AGACGACGCTCTACAATGCCCGGAACATTACGCAGTTGGCGGATTTCGGCATCAGCGTAACCAGTGAGAGCGCAAAGGATCTTGTGCGGTATCTGGCCTACATGGAGGACGCGAATTATGAAAGCCTGCCGGAATCCAAGACGGTTGGCCGTCTGGGCTGGGTGGAGGACTACGGGTTCGCTCCCTATGTGGATGGGCTGATCTACGACGCTGCCGGGATGTACGGAGACGCTTTCGACGCGGTGCACGAGCACGGGGAATGGAAGAAATGGCTGCGTCTGGCGCTGGAAGTACGGGCAGGGACAAGCATCCCTTGCCGCATCGCGCTGGCGGCCAGCTTTGCAAGCGTTCTGGTGCCGAAGCTGGGCGCACTGCCGTTCATCGTCCATCTGTGGGGCAGCGTCAGCGGCATCGGCAAGAGCGTTGCGCTGATCTTCGCGGCCAGCGTATGGGCATACCCGGAGATCGGGAGCTACGTCAAGACCACCAAGAGCACCAACGTTGGCTACGAGCAAATGGCGGCGTTCTGCGGGAATCTGCCCCTGTGCATGGACGAGCTGCAGATGATCCAGGGGAAAAAGGAGTTCGACGAGCTGATCTACAGCCTGTGCGAGGGCGTGAGCAAGACGCGCGGCGACAAGGCGGGCGGCATCCGGCAGGGGCAGCGGTGGCGGAACACCATCATCACCACTGGCGAGCAGCCCATCACCAACGCCAACAGCAAGGCGGGCGCGGTGAACCGCGTCATTGAAGTGGAATGCACGGAAAAGCTGTTTGAAGACCCACGAGAAGCCTACCAGACGTTGGTGGCGAACTACGGCATGGCAGGGCGGAAATTTGTGGAAGCGCTGCAGGCCGACCCGGACGCCATGGGCATCATGCAAGACATCCAGAAAGCCTTTTACGAGCGTTTGCAGGGGTACGCGACGGACAAGCAGATATTGAGCGCCAGCATCCTTCTGGCGGCGGACGCTATGGCCGATCTGCTGCTCTTTGACGATCAGCGCTGCCTGACAGTAGAGGACATCAAGCCCTATCTGGTGACGCAGACGCAGGCGGACACCAACCGGCGGGCCTACGAATGGCTATGCGACTGGATCGCCGCCAACACGGGGCACTTTGAGACCAATTCCTACGGCGACTACGCCGGGGAATGCTGGGGCAACGTGGAGCAGGACGGAAGCTGCGCGTACATCATCAAGGGCGTATTCGACCGGGTCATGACGGACGCAGGGTTCAGCGCTGCCAGCTTTTTGAGCTGGGCGAGCAAGAACCGGCTGATACGGCGCGACAGGGACGGGAAACACCTGAGCTACCGAAAGCGGCTGAAAGGGATCTCCTCCCCGGCACGGTGCGTGGTGCTGACGCTGCCCACCGAGGAAGGGCTTGTGACCGAAGACGGCGATCTGGATGTGACGGAAGATGAAACTGCAACGGCTGTATTCCAACAAATGGAACTGTAATTTGTGCAGTTTGCACAAAGAAAAATCGAGGTGGGAACAGAAAAGTGGTGTTTTGTGGAAAAATTAAGTCTGCAAACCCTTGAAAAATAAGGATGTTCCCACTGTTCCCACTGTTCCCACCGTTTTGAAGGTTTTTTTATACGGAGAGAGATAGATGAGGAACAGAAAGGGATAAAGAAAAAAAGAAAAATTTGCAAGTGAAAAAGTAGTGGGAACGGTGGGAACAGTGGGAACAGGGTGCAAGAAATCCTTATAAATCAACGGTTCTGGCTGTTCCCACCTGCGTACCCACCTGAAAGGAGAGTGGGAACCTTGACCAGAGTAAACATCCCCCGGAACAGGAAGCGCCGTCACGGGCTATGCAAGACCTGTTTATGGCACTGGCCGGAGCTGCACGGGGAAGACAAGTTCCTCTGCTACTGCCCGCAGAGCGAACACTACCATGAAGAGTTTGTGCCCGGCTGCCGGATGTGGGAAGGGAAATTAACCGTCACAAAACGGCAGATGAACTGGGGGAGACCGCCGGAAACGAAGTACGTAAAGAGCACTACGGGGTACGGGAGACCGAATGAAAGAGAATGACGGGAGGAGAATGACCATGAACCGCGCACAAAGGAGAGCCGCCAAGAAGCAGCAGCCGAAATGGCAGCGCATGACCCACGACCAGAAGCTTGCCGCGTTGGTGAAGAACGGAATCACGCAGAAGGACTTGGACAGCGCCTACGAGGACGGGCGCACTGCCGGGATCAACGGCACCTATCAGATATGCTTCGCCGCCGTGTGTTTGGCCCTGAACGACATCCACGGCTTCGGCGGGAAGCGCTGCCACCGGGTGCTGGAAAAAATGCAGCGGTATATCGTGGATTGCTTTACCAGCGCCGATGCCGTGCAGGCCGTCTATAAGCGCATGGGGCTGAAATTGGACTTTGGAGACCCGTTGAATTGGATCGAATTGGAGGACGAGGATTGATATGGCAAAGATGATCGAGATCAGCGCCGCAGAGTATGAGCGGCTGCAGGACTGCATCCGGGAGGACGGCATGAGGATCGCCGCCCTGATCGAGGAGAACAAGGCACTGCATCAGGACGTAAGGCGGCTGCGCGAGAACATCGACAAGCTGCGGCGGCCCAGCGCGGTTTCCGGGTGGCGCTGGTCAGTCTTGAAATGTCGGAGGAGCAGTACGGCATCCGCGCCCTGAGCAGCCTGACGGGCATCCCCATGGAGCGGATTGTGGCGGCCAAGAGCCTGTCCATTACGCGGGACAACATGAGGGAAACCTACAAAGCCCTGTTTGGCGATACCCGCCCCGACCCGGAGATCACGCCCATGCACGGCGGAAGCATGATCGAGGTGCTGGACGACATACACGGATTGACGCGGGACGTGATGCAGATGGTGGTGGAGTTGAAACACGGTCTTGGCATCGAAACCAATCTGAACAGGATGGGAGGCTGAACCATGGATGATCTGATCGAGCGCAAAGAAGCCATAGAAGCGATCAAAAAGTACGGGAAAGACGCGCTGTCTGCCAGAAGGAGAACCTTTGCCCCGGTGGATGACATCGTCGAGTTGTGTAACATGCTCGCCGCGCTGCCCGCTGTTGAGGCTACGCCGGTGGTGCATGGGCGGTGTATAAGATGCGGCGCGAAAATGGACGTGGAGGGGGGATGCAGAATGACCGAAAAGCCTTGTATCATGCCGGAAATGCCATACTGTCCCGCTTGCAAATACGGGCTTATCGTGCCGATTGATGAAACGGAATGCGAATGGAAGTGTCTGTACGATGGAAGCGGATTATTGTAACAGAAAGGAACGGGCATGAGCAAACGAAGCTTATTGAAAAAGTACACGCGCGAGGAAACATCAGAGTTTGAACGGCTGTACTCCTGTTGGGCGATAAATCACGGTGGATGGCAGAAGATGAAGAAACTGGAACGGAGATTGGGGAAAAGAAGGTTAAGCAGGATGGAAGGGCGGGAAAAGCCATGAGAGAAAAACCCAAATGCCCCTACTGCGGGGCGGAATTGGAAGTGACCCATGCTTTCGTGAGCGATGCTACTGCGGCACATAAGTTGGTATACACCTGCTTCTGCCGAGAGTGCGGAGTATACACGCCCAAAAGGCCAACGCCGGAGGAAGCCCTTTCCGCCGCCCTTCACCGCGCCGAGCCGGAAATGAGGCCGCTGACGCGAGAGGAGGTGGAAGCCCACTGTGCCGATGGTATTGATGCTATGCCGCTATGGGTAGAGTATAAGCATGTGCCAGATATTTCGCGGTGGATGTGCGTAGATGCACCCGAGCACTTCTCCACATGGGAAACGATAAAAATCTTAATAAGAGAACACGGAAAAAATTATGGTGAAACGCGCCGCTGCTGGCCCCGGAAGCCTACGCCGGAACAGATGGCGGCCGCGAAATGGGAGGAATGAGCATGGACTGGATCAGCGTTAAGGACAGGCTTCCGGCAGACGGTACGCCAGTGGTCGCCTTGTGCCAATATAACAGCCATCCGGGCGTGTGGTACTGGGCGGAAGAGTATGCAACCAAAAAGAGTAACATGTGGCACGACGGCACGGCGCGGTACTGGCTCCCGCTGCCGAAATTGCCGCCCCTGCCGCCGCCACCGAAGGAGGAACCCACATGACCCCAAAACGCCTTTCGGCCCTGCTGGTGCTGGCACTGGCAGCTATCGCCCTGACCGTGTGCGCGGGGCTGGCCGCCGGGGTAAGCATGTGGCCGTGGATCGTCGGCTATTGGGCCGTGCTGACGGCAAAAAATATCGTGGACTGGATAGGAGTGAGGAAAAATGAGTAAGATCGAGATCATCCGCAGGCCGACGGAAGAAGATTGGGCGCGATGCTATCGGCTGGCGCTGGGAACGGAGGGGAAGGGGACGGACAAAGTCCCCACCCCCGCGTGGATGGAAAAAATCTTGAAGGCGGAGCATTCCCCCATCCGCACCCTGATGTGGACGGTGCGGATGTATGACGTGCCCTATTGGGTGGCCATGCATCTGGTACGGCACAAATACGGCGTGGAATGGTACGTGCAGAGCCAGCGTAATGACCGGCAGAGCAGGTACGACCGAAACAAGGCCCGGCAGGATGCGCCGGTGATGCTGACCATGGATGTGAATGCGCAGGCCCTCATCAACATCAGCCGGAAACGGCTTTGCTATAAGGCGGCGACGGAGACCCGGCAGTTATGGACGGCGGTCTGCAACGCCATCATCGGGCTAAACCCGGAAATGCTGCGGGTGCTGGTGCCGGACTGCGTGTACCGTGGAAAATGCCGCGAAATGCAGCCCTGCGAAGAACGAGACGGGAGGTAAAATATGATCGAGACCGCGAAGCTGATACAAAAGCCGGTAAACCCGGCGAAAAAGTGGCTGTCCGGCTACCCGGAGATGCTGGAGCGCCGGGAGCGGCTTGCCCGCCATATGGAGCGTTATTACGCGTCCGCCACATCGTGCACGGCAAAGCTGAAACCAGTCAGCGTCTCTGGCAGCCCGGCGGCCTATGACCGCATGGCCGAGGCCGTCGTGAACAATGTGGACGCGCAGCGCAGCTTCGCGGCGGAGATCGCCCGCATCGACCGCAAGGCGGCGCAGGTGCTGAGCGCCATCGGCCAGCTGACCGACGAGCGGCAGAAGCTCATCCTGACTATGCGCTACATCGAGGGCGCGGAGTGGCCGGAGATCATCGAGCATTTCCAGCGGCAGGAAGACCGGCAGAGCCGCTGGGTGTTCATTCAGCATGGCCGGGCGCTTGGCATTATCAGAAGGTGGATGGAAGAAAACGGAGTGCAGTAAAATGCACTTGCGCGGCCCGGAAACCTGTGTTATCCTGACAATGCAAATTGATAGCACACGGAAAAGGGAGTTGGCCTCGGCCCGCTCCCTTTTTGCGTGGGAGGCGTTTTAAGGAGCGGCGCTTACCTCCGGCGCGGGAAGATGGGGAGTGGTTGCCCCCATGTTTTGCGCCGTGGCGGGGCGGCGCAGTTTTTTGTAGGAGGTAAAGAGATGCAAATTATCATCAAGGGAATCGGCGAAATTCAACCGTATGAAAACACCCAACGGAACAACGACAGCGCCGTGGATGCGGTGGCCGCCAGCATCCGGGAATTTGGCTGGCAGCAGCCTATACAGGCTGGCGGACAATAAATCAGGCGAATTGGCCGAGTGGAATTTTCGCCCTCTTTTTCGTTTCCGTGACGGGGATAAAAAATTTTCCGGGAGGGGTTGACTTTCCGACTGTCAAAATATATAATGACAGTCAGAAAGCGAGGTGAGCCTATGTGCCCTATGGGACGGCCTAAGAGTGAAAACCCAAAGGCGACGCAAGTTTCTGTCAGACTGGATGCAGAAACAATGCAAAAACTTAAAGAGAATGCAGAACAGTATAGCGAAACCTATGCACAATCTTTAAGGCGCGGGATAGAAATGCTCAACAAGGCCATAAAAAAATAAGGTTTACCGATCCCCTACCACAGATCACGGTAAACCTCACCACCGACCAAAGGCCAGCAGATAAATCTTATCATATCTGCCCTCCTTTGGTCAACACGAAAGGCTGAATGGAGGCATTTTTGTATGACCAGACGAGAAGAGCTTCTGGAATTGATTATGTCGGAACTGAAGAAAATGACGCTGGAAGAGCTGGAAATGGTTTACGAATATATATTGAGCTTGCAAGGGGGGGATAAGCATGAATGACATCATCACCATTCAGGGGGTAAACTGCTACGAGGAAAACGGTGTTGCCTATCTGAATCTGGAAGAAGTGGCGCGTGGGCTGGGATTCACGCAGGAAAAGAATGGCGTGGAGTATGTGAAGTGGGAGCGAGTAAACGGTTATCTGGCCGAGCTTGGTTTTTCTCCAGAAGTGGGGAAAGGCACCTACATCCCCGAGAACATCTTCTACCGTCTCGCCATGAAGGCCAAGAACGAAACCGCCGAGCGCTTTCAGGCCCTGATTGCCGATGAAGTAATCCCCGAAATCCGCCGCCATGGGGCCTACCTGACCGACGCGGCCACCGATGCGTTTTTCAGCAATCCGGACACCTTCGCCAAGCTGGCAGTGAAATGGCGGGACGAACGCCACGCCCGGCTGGAAGCGGAGGCACTGGCCCAGCAGCGGCAGGAGAAGATCGAGGCCGATGCGCCCAAGGTGTTGTTTGCCGACAGCGTAGCCGCCAGCAAGAGCGAAATCCTTGTGGGCGAGCTGGCAAAGATTCTCAAGCAAAACGGCGTGAATATGGGCCAGAACCGATTGTTTGAGCAGCTCCGCAAGGACGGATACCTGATTAACCGGAAGGGCACCGACTGGAACATGCCCACTCAGCGCAGCATGGACTTAGGCGTGATGCGCATTAAGGAAACCAGCGTGACCCACGCCGACGGCCATGTGACCGTAAGCAAAACGCCCAAGGTTACCGGCAAGGGGCAAGTATACTTCGTCAACCATTACGCGCAAGCGTAAGCAATTCTACCAAACAGGGGCAGCGGGAAACCGCCGCCCTTTTTTGTAACTATCCCAGCGGGAAAGGAGGCCGTATATGCCTGCTAACAGGACCAAAACAGGGCGTTTCCAGAAAGGGCAGAGCGGCAACCCCCGTGGACGACCCAAAAACACCCCGGAGCAAAAGGACGCTTTGCAGCAGATACGCGACCTGGCCCCCAGGGCGGCGGAAGAAATGCAAAGAATCCTGGATGACCCAGATTCGCCCCAGGCGCTCAAACTGCGGGTGGCGGAAATGGTGTTTGACCGAGCCTTTGGCAAGCCTCGGCAGGAGGTGGAAATGAAATCCACCGTCCTTTCCGACGAGGCGAAGGCCGAACTCGACAAGCTGCTGGAGGAAACAAAGGGTGAGATACGGTGACGCGGGAAGAAGTCTGGAACATCTGGCGTTATCACCCGGCGGCGGTGGGGCGAATGGTTGGCTTCCGCGACCTGACCGACGAGCTCCACGGGAAATGGATGCAGCATATCCTCTACGGCACGGCGGACTATACGCTGCAGGCCCACCGCCTGAGTTATAAATCTTCCTGCCTTTCCGTGGCGCTGGCCATGTGGTGCGTGCTGCACCACGGTGAGAACGCCCTGTTCATGAGAAAAACCGACGCGGACACCGTGGAAAGCATCGCGCAGGCCAAGAAGGTGTTTGAAAACGAGGGCTTCCGCTACATGGCAGCATTGCTTTTGCGGACGAACGTGGAGCTGATGAAGTCCACCGCCAACAGCCTGACCGTGAATGTGTACGACAGCCCGCGAGGGGCCGAACAGCTCCTTGGCTGCGGCTGCGGCGGCAGCATGACCGGCAAGCACGCAAACCTGATCGTCTGTGACGACGTGGTCAACCTCCAAGACCGCGTCAGCCGGGCCGAGCGGGAGCGCACCAAGGCCGTTGTACAGGAGCTGAGGAACATCGTCACCCGCGACGGGCGTATCGTGTTCATCGGCACCCCGTGGCACAAGGAGGACGCGTTCACGTTGGTGGCCGAGCCGGAGCGGCACGACTGCTACACCACCGGCCTCATCTCCCCGGGAAAGCTGGCCGAGCTGAAAGCCAGCATGTCCCCGTCCCTGTTTGCGGCAAACTACGAATTGCGGCATATCGCCGCCGAAAACGCCCTGTTTGACACCCAGCCGGGGCGCACCGACAACGCCGCCCTCCTGCGGGATGGAATCGCCCACATCGACGCGGCCTACGGCGGCGAGGACTACACAGCCCTGACCTGCGCCAAGCGCCGGGGCGACACCTTGTATCTGTATGGGCGCCTGTGGAGGGCCCATGTGGATACCGTCTTGGACGCGGCCCTCACCGAGTGCCAGCGGCTCCAATGCGCCCCGGTGTACTGCGAGAGCAACGGCGACAAGGGGTATCTGGGCAAGGAGATACGCAACCGGGGCCAAGAGGCCCGCATCTATGCGGAATATCAGAACAAATATCTGAAAATCTCCACCTATCTGCGGAAATGGTGGAGGAATATCGTATTTCTGGACGGCACCGACCGGGCGTACATCGCCCAGATCATGGACTATACCGAGGACGCGGAGCATGACGACGCGCCGGACAGCGCCGCCGTGGCCTGCCGACTGCTGGACAAAGACCGCCGCAGCCTCCTAGGAGCGTGAAGCAATGTTTACGGATTACACCTATCAGGATTGGCTTAATCTGGGCGGCGGCCCGGAGAATGCCCGCCGAATCGTGGAGAGCTACAAGGCCTCCGCGTTTTTTGTTGCCGCGCTGGATGCAAACCGCTATTTCGCGGGCTGCAACCCCACCCTCGACGACAAGTACTTGCTCAAAGTCCAGACCCGCGAGCAGAAGGACGCAGACGGCCTGACCCGCAAGGTGGCCGACACCGTCCGCGTGGTGGGCAACCGCGTGTCCTCTGCGTTCCTGCGGCGGTTCGTCTGCCAGCAGAACCAGTTTCTGCTTGGAAACGGCGTGACCTTGGAGGACGCGGCCTTGAAAGACCGGCTGGGCCGGGGCTTTGACGTGAAGCTGCAGCAGATCGGCGAGGCGGCGCTCCTCCACGGGGTCAGCTACGGCTACTGGAACCTCGACCATCTGGAGCCCATCAGCGCGGCCCGCGACCTGCTGTCCGGCTGCGTGGGGCTGCTGGATGAGCTCACCGGCATGGTGGGCGCGGCCATCCAGTTCTGGCAGCTTTCCGGCGAGCGGCCCCTGTATATGCGCGTCTTTGAGCCCGACGGCGTGACCGTCTACCGCGCCAAGGACGGCAAGTACGACGAGGAGCAGCCCAAGCGGGCCTACAAGCAGATCGTCCGCCGGGACGCGCTGGGGGAAGTGGTCGTGGGCGGCGAGGGCTATTCCGGCCTGCCGGTGGTGCCCCTGTACGCCAACGACGAGCATGAAAGCGAGCTGACCCCCTCTATCCGGGCAAAAATCGACCTGTACGACAAAATCACCTCGGACTTCGGCGACAACCTCGACCGGGCGAATGACGTGTACTGGGTGCTGAACAACTTCGGCGGCAGCACCGATCAGGCATTGCAAGTCATTCAGGAAATCCAAGAGTTGAAGGTCGCCATGAGCGTGTCCGACGGGGCTGGAAGCTCCAGCGCGGAGCCGCGAACCATCGACGTGCCCTTTCAGGCCCGGCAGACGGCGCTGACGCTGCTGGAGCGAGCGCTGTATCAGGACTACATGGCGCTCTCTATGAGCGAGCTGACCGGCGGCAGCCTAACCAACGTGGCTATCCAAGCGGCCATGACCAACCTCAACCTCAAGTGCGACCACTACGAGTGGCAGTGCTTCGCGTTCGTTCAGCAGGTGCTTTCTCTGCTGGGCGTGGACACGGAGGAGATCGCTTTCCAGCGCCAGCAGATCACCAACAAGTCGGAGACCGTGGACGACATCTACACCATGCGCTCCGATATCGATCAAGAGACCGCCCTCAAGCTGAACCCCTATATCAGTCAGGACGACATCCCCGGAATCTTGGAGGCGCTGGAGGCGGAGCGCGTCAGCGGCCTTCCGTCGCTGGATACCCTCCAGACGGCCATAGACGGCCAGCAGCAGGCAGAGAATGAGAACCCTGACAGACAGGAGGGGTAAACCTTGGACAAGGCTTTGCGGGCCTCTGACGAGCTGGAAAAGGCACTCCAAAAACGAATCGAATCGGTTTACGGCGATGCGCTCAAACAGGCAGTGAAAAGCTGCGAACGGTTCCTGCGGAAAATCCGGGACGTGGATGAGGGGAAAATCAAGCCCCCAGCCTATTACGACACCCCGGAGAAGGTGCAGAAATGGCGGCGCGGGTTCACACGTGAACTGCTCCGCCGGGAAAATGTGGTCAAAAACATCGAAAAGGCCATCCAGCAGGCGGGCGTGGAGGTCGAACCTGTCATGCGGGAGACCGTCGCGAATGTCTACCATGTTAACCGCCTCTACACGGCGGAACTGGTCGATCAGCAAGCCGGGGTGAACCTGTCCTATTCTGTGCCCACGACGGCGCAGGCGGAGATCATCCTCAAGGACAGCCAGCCGCCCATGAGCAAGATCGCCTACCAAAACCTGCGGGAAGCCCCTGCCATGATGCGGAGGCTGCAGAACGAAATGACACAGGCCGTCATGCTGGGTGAAGACCAGAAGAAGCTGATCCACCGCATCCGCAACGTAATGGGAAACAGCGCCTATTGCGCGAAACGCATTGCCCAGACCGAGCGGAACCGCGTGCAATCGCAGGCGCGGAGCGATACCATCCATGAGGCGGAGCAGATGGGAATCAACATGCGAAAGCGCTGGTCAACCCGCATGGTCAACAGCCGCGAAAGCCATATCGAGCTAAACGGCAAGGAGATCGATGCGTCCGAGAAGTTTCACACCATCCTCGGCAGCGTCATGGACTACCCCGGCGACCCTAACGGCAAGGCCGGGGACGTGATCAACTGCCATTGCGTCCTTGTGCCTGTGGTGCTGCCGCCGGAAGAAAAGCGGAAAGAAAGCACTGAAAACCTTGAAAATACTGGCAAACATGGTATAATGAAGCTGGATTTGCAACAGTTTTCGAACAGCAAAGAAAAGGATTTGCAACGGCAAAAAACAGCTTCCATTAGGAAGTCAATACAAACGTTCGACAAGCGAATTGCAGAACACCAAGAAAAAATTCGGCATCCTGAGAACACTGTCTCAAATTGGACCGACAAGGAGCCTCAAGAACAAGAAGGGCTGAAAAGACATTGGAAAAAAGAAATAGAAAATTTTAAGGAATCTCGTCTGCGAAGAATAGAAGAATTAAAGAAAAGGGGGGATTATTATGAATGAAGAAACTATTAAGTACATCATTGCTAGAGTTATTGACAACGCCAACGATGCGCTAGAGGAAGAGAGAAAAAATAAGGATGATGCTTTTTATAAAGGGAAAAAGCTTGCATATTATGAAATTCTCGATACGATCAAAAATGATTTGGATATAAACGATCAAGATTTAAAAGAATTTGGTCTTGATGTTGATCTCGAAAAAGTGTTCTATTCCTAAGCCGTCCAGCCGAAAGGCCGGACGGTTTTTCATACCCGAAAGGAGCTAACCCATGCCCGTAAAATTCGACGACCATTCCCCCGAAGTGAAAGCCAAGCTGGAACAGAACGTCAAAGCGGCGCTGCATGCTATCGGGCAGAAGGGCGTGGAACTGACCCTCGGCCAGATGGAGAGTGGCTACGGCAAGCCCATCCGGCAGACCGGCGACCTGATGCGGGATGTACAGTACGACATGCGCGGGGAAAACACGGTTGCCATCGGGAACTCGCTGGAATACGCGCCCTTTGTCCATGAGGGGTACGCCGGGCATGCCGTATATATGGGCGAGAATATCGGCTTCCGTGTGCTGCCGGGCGGGCACACTGCCGGGCGCCCCTACCTGCGGGACGCGATCATGGGTGGGCGCGGGGCGATACAGTCGATTGCCGAACAATATCTGAAACAGGGGTTCTAACGTTATTTTTTGCGACTGGTCGCTTTATTTTTTGCGACTGGTTGCAAAATTAGTTGCAAATTAGTTGCAAGATTAGTTGCAAAAATCACAGCAACACCAGCCGGGACGAAGAGCCGCCCCGGCTGTTTGCATATAAAGCATTTCGGGCAGAGCGCCCACCAGAAAGGAATGAAATGTGTCATGGCACTACCAAAAAAACAGTTGAAGGAAAAACTCCAAGAGTGGGGCGTATCCGAGGAAAACATCCAGAAGGCCGTGGAGTATATCCTCGACGGCAATTCGTCCAGTCTGGATGCGCTGCGAGAGCAGATGGACGAGTACAAAGCGAGGGCCGACAAGGCGGACGAGCTGACCCGAGAGCGGGATAAGTACAAGGCCGACTATGAAGCCCTCCAAAAGACCAGCGGCGACGCGGCCAAGGTACAGGCCGACTTTGATGCCTACAAGCAGCAGGTAGAGACGGAGAAGACCAACGCGGGCAAGAAAGCGCTTATCAAGAAAGCGCTGGAAGCCGCCAACGCCAACCCCGCCGCCATCGACCTGATGCTCGGCACCGTGAAGCTGGACGAGGTGGAGCTGGACGGCGAAGCCCTCAAGGACGCGGAAGCTGTCCTGAAGCCCATCCGGGAGGCCCACGCGGGCCTGTTTGGCACGGTGGAACCCAAGGGCACCCCAAAGGTAGACCCTCCCGCCGGAAACGGCGAACCCAAAGCCCCCGCCACCCTTGCGGAGGCGCTGCACCAGAAATACGACAAAAAATAAAAGGAGAATGTGAATCATGGCTATTACTCTTGCGGAAGCCAAGGTCGGCATGGCCGACAAAGTGGTACAGACCGTTATCGACACCTTCCGGCGTTCCTCTCTGCTGCTGGATCGCCTGACCTTTGACAACGCCATCTCCCCCGGCACCGGCGGAAGCACCCTGACCTACGGCTACATCCAGCTCAAGACCCCCTCCACCGCCAACGTGCGTACCATCAACAGCGAGTACACCGCGGGCGAGGCCAAGCGGGAGGAAAAGACCGCCAAGGCCGTTATCATGGGCGGCAGCTTTGAGGTTGACCGCGTGCTGCAGAACACCAGCGGCGCGGTGGACGAGCTGGCGTTCCAGGCCGAGCAGAAGATCAAGGCCACCAGCAACTATTTCCACAACCTGGTCATCAACGGAACTTCCGCTTCTTCCGGCTCCGGCTATGTGATCGGCACCTTCGACGGCCTGAAAAAGCTGCTGAGCGGCACGGCCAACGAGTTCACCGCCACCACCGACCTGAGCACCAGCGCCCTGATGGACACCAACTACGGTGCGTTTTTGGACGAGCTGGACACCTTCATTGCGTCCGTCGACGGCACCCCCACCATGCTGCTGATGAACAAGGACATGCTGGCCAAGGTGCGGGCCTGCGCCCGCCGCGCCGGTTACTACGGCCGCAGCCGCGACGAGTTCGGCCGCGAGGTGGAAGCCTACAACGGCATCGCGCTGGTGGACGTGGGCAAGTACTACAACGGCACCGCCACCGTGGACGTGATCCCCACCACCAATCCCAGCGCCTCGGCGGATGGCACTACCGACATTTACGCCGTGACCCTCGGTCTGGACGCGCTGCACGGCATCAGCCCCACCGGCAACAGCGTTATCAACGCCTACATGCCCAACATGAGCGACCCAGGCGCGGTGAAAAAGGGCGAGGTGGAACTGGTAGCTGGTATCGCCCTGAAAAACACCCTCAAGTGTGCAGTGCTCAAGGGCATCAAGGTAAAGCCCAAGACGGCGGCCTAAGGAGGGATAGCATATGGCGGTATCCATGGGCAGCGTCATGCGGCACTGCCGCAACTACTTTGAGGCGGGCAGCTACGACGGCGAGATCGCCATCGATGGCGGCCAGCTCATCCCCCCGGCGCTGGCCCATGGCCGCTATATCGCCATTCGCGGCAGCGCCTACAACGACGGGGTGCATCAGGTCGGCGACGAGCTGACCGACGAAACATTCACCGGGCGGGTGTGGGTTTTGTCCCCGCCAGCCGCTTTCGTGGCGCTGGCGGAAGAGATCAGCGCCTACGACGACAAAAACCCCATCGGGGCTCTGCAGTCGGAGAGCTTCGGCAGCTACTCCTACAGCCGAGGAAGCGCGGGCAACGTGACCGGCGCGGCGGGCTGGCAGGGGGCCTTTGCCGGGCGGCTGAACGACTACCAGCGGCTCACAAGTGAGGTGATGGTCTGATGCTGACGGACTACTTCGAACCCTTTGTGATGCAGGATTGGAAAAGCGCCCCCGACGGCTTTGGCGGCCTGACGTGGGAATTGAGCGATGGCGCGGAGTTTCAGGCGGGCATCACCACCAACAGCTCCAACGAGGCGCAAATCGCCATGCAGAACGGCATGAAGACCATCTACACCATCGTCCACCCCATCACCCTGACACTGGAAAAGGACGACCGCGTGAAGCGGAAGAAAGATGGGCGTTTATACCGCATCACCTCCAACAGCGCCGATATGACCACCCCCGGCGTGGCGCAGGTGCAATACAGCCAAGTGACTGCGGAGGTGGTGGAGCCGTGACGGAATTTCATCAAGCCCTGCTGGCATTCTGGCAGGGCTTTTCTGATGGGGGAAAGCCCATCCCGGCGTATCTCTCCGGCCATGTGCCGCCTAATACCCCATTCCCCTACATCACCTTCGAGGTGGTAGAGGGCGCTCCCTTCGGACGCACCGTATTGACCGCCTACGGCTGGTTCAGGGCCGTCAGCGGATACAACGTCAACAGCCATGCCGCCGCCTTTGCCGACGCGGTGAAAGCGGCTATTCCGCCGCAGGGAAAGCGGATAAAAGCCGGGAGCGGCATGGTGATGCTATTTCCCAATGACGCGGGCTTTATCAGCTATCAAACCGACCAGACGGATAAGGACGTGGTTGGGGCTCGCGTGTCCTACGAAATCCATTTTTATGAATAAAGGAGCTGAAAAAACATGATTACGGGTTTGAGATCGGCGACCTTCGAAAAGCTCCAGCTGAACGCCGGGGTTTTTTTGAAGGGTTTTGACTATTCTACCGCCACTGATTCCGGCAAGCTGGAAGAACTGGTGCTGGCTGCGCTGGAAGCGGGCACCGGCGTTCTGGGCGCCACCCGGGGCGGCGGCACGTTCGAATGCACTCCTGAAATCCGCAATATCAAAGCGGACGGGATGCGCTACCAGTTCAAGGGTTCCACGGTGAACGACCTTTGGACGATCAAACTCACCACGACCCTGCTGGAGACCACCCCGGACAATTTTGCCGACGCGCTGATGTGCGCGGACAAGACCGTCACCGGGAAGAAAACCACCCTGAAAGTTCGCACCGACATCAAGGATACGGACTACATCGACAGTCTGTGCTGGATCGGCGACACCTCTAAGGGCATGGTGCTCATCGACCTGAAAAACGCCCTGAACCTGACCGGCGCGACGTTCACCTTCACCGACAAGGGCGAGGGAACGCTGCCCGTGGAGTTCCAGGCCCATCAGGCCGACCTGACCGACCAGAGCCACGCGCCCTTCGAGATCGTGTTCTTCGACGCGGCGGACGTGATCTGAAAAGAGGGGGCGAAAGCCCCCTCTGACTTTCTTTTACTATAGGAGGACGCAATGAAAATTTCCGAAATGAACACCGATCAGGGCTTTGATGTGATGCAAAAGCTGGCTCCTTATGTGAGCGAGATCGTGACGGACAACGCCGTGGGCGATGTAGCCGCTGAATATCGAGAGACTAAAAACGCGACGGCGATCATGGACAACCTTTTCCCGCTAATGCTGGTGAATCATCGGGAAGCCCTGTACAACATTGTGGCAGTTACCACCGGGAAGACCGTGGAAGCAGTCAAAAAACAGCCGCTTGCGGATACCAAGGCCGATTTTGACGCTTCGATCTGCGACGATATGTTCGATTTTTTTCTCTTGTTTCTGCGTATGGCCGTGCGGGCGTAATACACGCCCTGCTTGCCTATCGCCCCGCCACGGTCGTTGCGCTGGCTGACGTGCTGCAATACCAGCAGCGGCAGGAAGTCAAAGAGGGCTATTTTGCGTCCGTGCTTTGCTCTATTGCCCGTAGCCTGATACAGGAATACGATCTGCCGCCCTATCGTGATTTCCTGCGGCAGATAGACGGCAAAGCTGACCATCGGACGGGCACGCAGATCGTTGACGATTTCATAAACAAGCTTCGGAGGCGAAGAGGAAGGAGAAACCCGTGAATCTATTTACCGTTTCGGCAGAATTACAGCTCGACACGACCAGCTTCAACGCTGGGGCTGATGAGGCCGTCCAGAAGGGCAAACAAATGTCCGATCAGCTGGAGAAGCAGGGTGACGGGATCAAAGGCATGCTCAAAAACGCCTTTTCTTTTGCCACGGGCAATTTGCTGGCCGACGCCGGGCAGAAAGTCGCTCAATTTGCGCTGGATTTTGCCAAAGAATCTATCTCTATCGCCTCCAATATCCAAGAGGTGCAGAACGTTGTTGACGTGACCTTCGGGGATGCGGCCTCCCGGATTGAAACGTGGGCAGACAGCGCAAGGACGCAATTCGGCCTGACGGAATTGCAGGCCAAGCAGTACGCTTCCACCATCGGTGCGATGTTTAAGAGCATGGGCATCGCGGAAGATCAGGTCTATGACATGTCCACGGCCATGGCCGGGCTGGCTGCCGACATGGCGAGCTTCTACAATTTGGATTTCGACACGGCCTTCGAGAAGATTCGTTCCGGCATCTCCGGCGAGACGGAACCTTTGAAGCAGCTCGGTATCAACATGAGTGTGGCAAATCTGGAAGCCTACGCGCTGTCTCAGGGCATCACGAAATCCGTTGAAAAGATGTCACAGGCCGAACAGGCGACCTTGCGTTATAACTACCTGCTGAGTGTGACGGCAGACGCACAGGGCGACTTCGCTCGGACGAGCGACAGCTACGCCAACAGCCTGCGGAAGCTGGAGACCAGCGTGGACACGCTGAAATCTCATCTGGGCGAAATGCTGCTGCCGGTTGTCAATGACGTGGTCAACACGGTCAACAGCCTATTTGACGACCACCGGACATTGACGGACAAGATCGCGGATACCGATGCAGCCCTTGAGCAAACCTCCGCGTCCATTGCAACAAGTGATGTCAAAGCGCAGTCCTACATCAACACACTGGAAAGCCTGTCCGGCAAGACAGACATGACTACCGAAGAAACGGCCCAGTGGAACGCGGCGGTCAGCAGTCTGATCGCGATCTACCCGCAGTTGTCCGGCATGATCGGGACGAATACCGGCGAGCTGAACGCCAGTATTGCGGCCATTCGTGATGAAACGGCCGCGTTGAAGCAAAATGCGCTGGAAAAGGCCAAAGCTGCTGCCATGCAGGACAAAATTGACGCATGGGCTTCCGTGGCTGTCAAGGCTGGTGAAACGAAGACAGAGCTGGATGCTGAATGGGCGGCATGGCAGGATACAGCGACAGAGATGAACTCTATCCTCAACCAGATCGCAGAAAAAACGCATCAGACGATTGAAGAAGTTGGCAACCCGGACATATGGGATCCGACGCAAACTGAACGCGCATACGGCAAAGAAGTCAGAATCCTTGCCGAACGTTATCAAGAACTTGTCCCGCTGTACGATGAGCAGAACACAAAGGTCAATGGCCTGACGAATACGTACAACGACTACGCCCAGCAAATGAGCGACGCGGAAGAAGAGGTGAATAAATACTCAGAAGCTATTGAAGCTATGGGCAGTACCACCGAAAAAACGGAAAGCCAGACCGAAGATGCAACGAAAAGCCTGTCGGAAATGCAGTCCAAACTAAAGGAGCAGGAAAAGGCTCTGCACGACGCGCACAAGGCATCCGAGGACTATGCAAAGGGCATCAAAGAAAAGGTCTTGAGCGCCCTTGACAGCGTGTACGACGGCTACAGCAAGGTGAGCCGCATCCGGCCCGCCAGCGCCAAGAGCCAGAACCAGAACGCTCAGGCGCAGATGAAACAGCTGCAGGACTATATGGACGGTCTGGAAAAGCTGCGGGAAATGGGCGTGGATGAAAACCTGATCGCCGAGTTGTCCGACGGGTCGCAGGCCAGCATGGGCCGCGTGGCGGGGCTGGCGAAGTCCAAGCAGAGCGACATCGAGACCTACGTAGCCACCCTGAAAGAGCTGCAAGAGATGAAAAACAGCGTCTCCGAGGCCACGGCTGACAATGTGCTGAAGATCGACCCGGCGTACCAGACCCTGCTGGACACCGAAAAACAGGCGCTGCAAGACCTGTACGACGCGGCCTTTGCCCTGCAGGACTTTGAGGGCGGCCCGACCATCACCGTTGACGATCAGGCTTCCTCGGTGCTGGAGGGCATCCAGAGCCGAATGAACGCCCTGACCGGCGGCACCATCACCATCAAAGTGACGCCGATCTCCGACACCACCATCCCGGACGGGAAATACCGCAACATTTCCAGCCGCGCTGTGGGCATCGACAGCGTGCCCTATGATGGTTTCCTCGCGTCGCTGCATGAGGGCGAGGCGATCCTGACCAAGGCGGAGAATCGGCAGCGGAAGAGCCGTGCAGGGGTCGGAGATCAGCCCATCAATCTGACGGTGAACGTGAACGGCAGCAGCAATCCCTACGAGGTTGGGCAGGAAGTACGGAACGCCCTTGAAAATTTGAGGTGGTTCGGATGAATTACAGCCTGAAATATGAAAATGACATCGGAAGCGTGGATTTCTCCGTCGCCTCCGGCTTTGTGGTGGAGCAGGCCACCTCCTACGGGGCGCAGAATGTGGATTTTGACACCACCCGCTCCAATCGGGAGATTGGCGAGACCTTGCAGCACCAGAGCGTCAGCCCGAAGACGCTGACCATCCGGGGGACGCTGCTGGGCGATTGCGCCGCCGCCAGAGACCAGATGAATCATGTTCTGGCCCCATTGGCGAAAGGGCGGTTGATCTACAACAACACCAGCTCGATGGAGGTCTATGTGAAGACATCCCCGGACATCGAGCGATATTCGGCCAACGCCCGGTTTTCCGTGAGTTTCTATGCTCCCTTTCCCTATTGGGAAGAAAAGGACAAAGTCAATCAAGTTTTGGTTGGCTATGAACCGCAGTTCCAGTTCCCGTGGAACATTTCCGACCCCAACCCCTTCTACATGTCAAAATTGGCGCAGGTGGGCTATGTGACCGTCAACAACGAGGGCGAAGCGCCCGTTGGATGGACGGTGAATTTCCTTGCGCTGCTGGAAGCGAAGAACCCCTATGTGAAGAACATCGTGACCGGCGAAATGGTGCGGGTGATGCGGACGATGGCCGCCGGGGAGCAGGTGACCATCAGCAATGAAGGCGAAGAGCTGTCCGTGACCCTGACGGCGACGGACGGCACCGAGAGCGACGGGTTCCAGTATCTGGATATCGCGTCTGTGCCATTCAAATTGCAGCCCGGCCAGAACCATATCAAGACCGACGCGGATCAGGGCGGTGACACGCTGCGGGCCTCCATCAGCTTCCGCCCAGCGTATGCGGGGGTGTAGCGGATGATCTTGCATGTGTTTGATTCGGACTTTGTCTATCGCGGCCAGATCGAAAACTGGATCAACTTGACATGGACGGAACAGTACACGGACAAGGGCGGGTTTACCCTTGAAGTCTACGACACCGACAAATACGCTGGGCTGCTG
>UMDL01022847.1_pt1 | contig 19624 bp, 14 predicted proteins | sample 1964481 | NCBI WGS metagenome assembly UMDL01 (sample SAMEA4835993, study PRJEB28245) | human gut metagenome | biome: gut microbiome; material: fecal sample | place: Denmark | collected 2008 | reverse complement strand
CCCGCGCGGCCACATAGTAGCCGCCAAGCACCGACACAAGGCCGAAGAATATGAACACGAACACATCGCCGAGCCCTCTGTACCCGTAAGGGTTCTTCCCCAAAGTGTACTTCATCGCGCCCGCGATGGCCGCCGCGCCAAGCGCTTCCAGACAGATAGACTCTGTCTTGAATAGGCTTCCGAAGGAGACCTGGATCATCGCCAGGCCGGAGATGACGCAAAGCCCGATGAACATCAGGATGAGTTTTTTGATGTCTCCGATGGTCATGTCTCCGCTGCCGAGTGCGTACTTAGGTCCCTGCCTGTCAGCCGAGTCTGTGCCGCTCAAGGTGTCGCCGAGCTCATTGGACAGATTTGAGAGGATCTGCAGACATACCGTTGTCAGGAAGATCAGCGCGGCTGTCCACGGGCTGACATCTGTCTTGTCCGCCGCGAGCGTCACCCCGAGGATCACCCCGGCCAAGGACAGAGGCAGAGTCCTGAGCCTCATTGATTTTATGCAGGCTTTAAGCGTCATGTAGAATAAATATCTGATAATCTTGAACAAAGATACTCATATTATCGAAAATATTCATAACTTTACACCCTATGCGAGTCTGGGTCGGCGAAGACGGCGGCCCTTGCCGCAAGAATAGAGGTTGCTCATTAATATTCATATAATATGAAACGTAATTCATTCATTCTGGCGGCTGTGGCTGCCATCGCCGCGGTCGCTTGCGGACCGAAGGTTTCTGACAAGACAGCCATCGAAGGTGCTTTCGAGGGCAATGCTCCTGAAGAGGTAAGCATCAAGATTTCCGATCTTGGAATTGACACCACCCTCACTGTGACGGACGGGAAGTTCGCCGTTGTGCTTCCTGCATCCAAGACCGTGCTCGCCACGCTGACCGGGGAAGGAGTAAGAGCCAGATTCATTTCTGACGGTACTCCGTTGACGGTCACTGTCAAGGAAGACGGTACTTGCGAGATCGCTTCCAAGACTCCGTCTGTCTCTGTACAGGAGAGGTACAATGCCTTTGCCAAAGCTATGGCTCAATTTGAGAAAGATGCTAGAGCCAAGCTTGAGGCTCTTGGCGACGAGGCCGCCGATTCTGCCAAGAATGAGGTTTTCGAGGCTTACCAGTCCGCCGTGGAGGAACTCAGCAAGAAGACGTTTGAGGCGAATCTCGACAACGCCATTGGCGCGTCCCTGTTAGGTAACATTCAGTATGACCTCACTCCTGCTCAGGTTGATTCTGTTCTGAACATGCTTGATCCGGCCATTCTTGAGACCAAGGCCGTCGCCGCCATAAAAGCTAAGAACGACTCCAAGAAGAACACCGCCGAGGGCATGATGTTCACCGACTTCGACATCAACGGCGTGAAGCTTTCCGACTTTGTTGGCAAGGGTCAGTACGTCCTCGTTGACTTCTGGGCCTCATGGTGCGGCCCATGCAAGAGGGAGATCCCTAACATCAAGAAGGTCTACGAAAAGTACGCCGGCAAGGATTTCGATGTCCTCAGCGTGGCAGTCTGGGATCAGCCTCAGGCTTCTGTTGACACAGCGAAGGCCTACGGTGTGAACTGGAAGGAGATCATTGACGCTCAGACGGTTCCTACCGAGCTTTACGGCATCCAGGGCATTCCTCACATCATCCTTTTCGGTCCTGACGGAACCATCCTTAAGAGGGATCTCCGCGGTGAGGGCATCGAGGAGGAGGTAGCCAAGTACGTGGCCGCCAAGAAGTAAGAGTGGGCGGAAAGAACCTTACAGTCAGGGAGAAAATCGCCCTGTTTCCACATTCCCCGGGGGTCTATCGTTACTACGATTCCTCGGGGAAGGTGATTTATGTGGGCAAGGCCAAAGACCTGCACAAGAGGGTGGCGCAGTACTTCGTGCCGCCGGAGAGGCTGAATGTGAAGACCAGGCTGCTGGTCTCGAAGATCGCCGACGCACAGTTCTCTGTCGTCGATTCGGAGGCCGACGCGCTGCTGCTGGAGAACAATCTCATCAAGCAGTACAAGCCTCGCTACAACATCCTGCTCAAGGACTCCAAGACCTACCCTTGGATCGTCATCACGAACGACGACTTCCCGAAGGTCTTTCTCACCCGCCGCGTGGACAGGAAAAACGGAACCTATTTCGGGCCGTACAGTTCGGTCTCGCACGCAAACTACCTGCTGGAGTTTTTCCGGAAGAACTACCCGCTGCGCTCCTGCAATCTCAAAATCACCGGCGAAGCCATCCTGAGGGGCAAGTTCCGCCCGTGCCTTGACTTCCACATCGGCCGCTGCAAAGGCTGCTGCGTTGGCGCGGTCAGCAAGGAGGAATATTCATCCTACGTCACCGAGATCACCCGTCTGCTGAAAGGCGGCGTGAATGAGATAATCCGTGAATATGAGGCCGAGATGAAGCGTGCGGCCGCGGAGCTCCGTTTCGAGGAGGCGCAGGTCTGTAAAAACAGGATAGAGTCCTTGAAGAAGCACTATTCACATTCGATAATATCCTCTGTCGCAGATACTTCCTGTGATGTGTTCTCTCTGGTTTTCGATGGCCAGGAGGCTTTCGGAAACTTCCTGCGTGTTCGTGGCGGATCTGTCATCCAGTCGTTGAACCTGGGCTTCAAGATGAACATCGAGGAGGAGCAGGCATCTGTACTCAGCACGTTCATCGCCGAGATAGAATCCAAGTTCGGTGCATTGGCAAAAGAGGTCATCGTGCCGTTCAAGCCGGATGTGGAGATAGACGGCATCGACTTCCGCATCCCGGCGCGCGGCGACAAACTTTCCTTTCTCGAACTGAGCGTCAAGAATGCCAAGGAATATCTTTTCAACTCCATCAAGCAGAGGGAGCACACCGATCCTGACGAATATCGCAGGATGGTTCTTGAGGACTTGCGCAAGGCCTTGGGAATGAAGGAGCTTCCGACCCACATCGAGTGCTTCGACAACTCCAACATCCAGGGGACCAATCCGGTGGCTTCCTGTGTGGTTTTCCGAGACGGAGTGCCGTCCAAGAAGGATTACCGTAAGTTCAAGATCAAGACGGTCATCGGGGCGAATGATTTCGCTTCGATGAAGGAGGTGGTCAACCGAAGATATTCAAGAATGCTTGAAGAGGCTCCGGATGACCTTCCGCAGCTCGTAGTGATAGACGGCGGTGAGGGACAGTTGGAGTTCGCCCGCCAGGCTCTCGCCGAATTGGGCTTGATGGACAGACTGATGGTCATCGGCCTTGCCAAGCGTATGGAACTTGTGATCAGGGTGAACGATCCTTATCCTCTGTTTCTGGACCGTAACTCGCAGGCTCTTAAAGTCCTGATGCAGATCCGTGACGAAGCCCACCGCTTCGGCATCACCTTCCACCGCAGCCTCAGGAGCAAAGCCCAGATCCAGAGTGCTTTGAGGGAGATCAAAGGTGTCGGTGAGCAGACCGAGAAACGCCTTCTTATGCACTACGGCTCCGTGGCCCGCATCGCCGCCGCCCCCCTCGAAGACCTCTCCAAACTCGTTTCCCCGGCCCTCGCCGCCGAGATTCTCAAGGCACTTGACCAGTCTTGACCCAATACATTGAACCTGCAATGGCATTCGTTTCTTTTCCATACGTATCACTTCTTATCCTTTAAAAAAGCAAATTCTCACCACGGCAGACCTTGCAAGCTCGACCTGCAACAAAACTCAACAATATCTTTCTATTCTTCTTATCCCAACAGAAAGAAGAGCATACAACACTTCCTACTTTCTTTATCCGGATACTGTCCTAACAGCTTTTGGAAACAGTCGTCAGTACACCGGTTTCTCAGAAAGCAAGGACGGGACGCACATTGTCACTGCCGTCGAATTTACTTTCCCAGATGCAGCGCACCATGCCTTGGAAGTTGTTCAAAATCCAGTACCATGTGTGGTACGTCGAGTGCTCCGAAGACGAACAAAACGAGACGAGGTTGTTGAATGTATCCTTGTCCCCAACGGCGATATTCTCCATCCATTTGTTCAAAGCGGCGGGAACATCTCCTTGGCTCTTCCAGAGGAATTCTTCAGCGATGTCTGGCGAGGTTTGCTGGGTAACGTCCGCCAAAGCCGGACAACCGCCCAGATTTTGCAGGATGTCCCACCATTGGCCGGAGGCTGGAAGATACCAGCCGGTCGTGGTCGCAGGAACCGGACAGGTCGTGTTATAATCATAGGCGGCCTTGAATGCGGGATAACTGTCGAAGTTGCCGCGATTGGTGCGGATATGCTCGCAATTTCCGTAACCGCTGATGTCGTTGTAGTTATCGGCTTTCGTCTTGCATGTTGTAAGCCCCTCATCCTTATGGAAAAGGCTCCACGCTTGCCTTGTTGCGATATTCTTGACAGACATGACAAGACCGTGTACCTTGTCTTTGCCACCCAGCGCATTCTTCTCTGCCTGTCCGATACGACTCTTGTCCGTTTGGAACACGATACCGACGACTGTAGCCGCCTGCACCGTCGTTTCGTCCGCCTCTTTCGGAATCAGATAACCCGTCGTACCGTTATCTTTCGTGCAGTAGAAGTCTCCGATGCGGGCAATGCCCGATTCGGCATAGGTGACGTTCTTTATGGTTTCCGCCGCGCCGTCCACCTTGTATCTCTTGTATTCCCCTACGACAGGATGGGACGCGGACGTGGTGATGGTAAACTCCCTGTTCCCCCCGTCATAACATCCCTCGATAGTCGGCATGGACGATTGCACCAAGTAGCGGTAAGTGCCGTCAGCCATGCGCAGTGGCTTGGCGGTGCCTGTGAACGTAGCTTCTGCCCCCACGGTGTAGTCGGGAACATTCGCGTCGATAAACTTGTAAACGGTCTTCGGCATCTCGATGACGGCCAACGCCATGCGGTGTTTCATGGCGAAAGAGAGGTGGATGGTGTTGCCCGTCCCTGTCGTTGAGCCTCCGGCTGTCATCAGGTCGGAGGCGGTGTAAGCGGCATGGGTGCTCTGGTCGTCCCCGGGTTGCCAGCCATCAATGAGCGGCTTGAAGAACTCGGCATCGGTCATGACCGCCCCCTCCGCAGGTGTGGCAGTCTTGCCCGCCATGTCCGCCTGATAAGGATAGTAGAGGTAGTAGCTCTCTCCATCCATTCCGGCGGCAAGCGTCGTACCGTCGGTTTTCCACATGATGCCGCCCGTGGCGGCATCCTTTTCGGCTGTCAGCTTCACGTTTGAATAAACCGGCTTTCCGCCGCGCACCATGTAGAATCCGCAGGCATCGCCTTCGGTGAACTCGGTGGTGTAGCCGTTCTCCACGGCACGGGTCTCGACACGGGTTTTCATATTCTCAACAGCCGATGTATATCCGCCATCGGTAACGGAGATTGTCAGTTGCTGCGCCTTGTCTTGCACGGCAGGGAACTCTTCTTGCGTGCAGGATACAAGCAGCAGGAGCAACGCAGCTTGCAAGAGGTGGTATATGTTTTGTATCTTCATATTCTTAAAGGACTAAATAGGCAAATAGTTCAGAAAGCAAGGACGGGACGGACAGCGTTACTCCATTTCTTATAGACAAAGTCGCAGCACACGTAATCAGAGGAGTACACGTTCCAGTTCCGTGCGCGGAACTGATTTAACTCCGATGACGACCAAAAACGGTCACCGGTGGTAAAATCATTCTTGCTGTCGGCTGCAATTTTATTCATCCAAGCATTCAAGGCAGCTGGAACATCGCCTTGACCTAGCCAACGGAAATCACCGTAATCCGACGAGGTTTGCTGACCTTTATCCGCCATAGCCGGACAACCGCCCAGATTCTGAAGGATGTCCCACCACTGACCGGAGGAAGGAATAAACCAGCCTGTGGTATTACGAGGTGGGCGGTATTCATTTATACTGTACATATCATTCCATTTCTCAACGGCTTCGAAGGCCGGATATGCCTCAATTCCACCGATACTATTTGCATGGTCAAGAATCTTGGTGTAATTGTGCAGACCGCTGATGTCAGAGTAGATTTCAGACTTGGACCAGCAGTCTTTCACGTCTTCCAAATTATTCTCTTCATGGCTCCATTGGATATCTGTTGCGGTGTTCTTTAAGGCCATTACAAGGCCATGCACATTCCCTTCGCCCAATTTGGACTTTTCGGCAGTGCCGATACGGCTCGGGTCCGTCTGGAAAACGATACCGATGACTCTTCTTTCTATTTCACTTTTTGTTTGGAGTACGGGAGCAGGCTTGGGGCTTGCTATCTTCATACTGCCGTCAGTATAGATTTTGCGCAGGCCGCCGTCGCTCCAAGTCCCGTCGGAATAGAAGTAGTCGCCGATTTTAAGTTCGTCAGCTGTGAATCTTTGCTTTACCCTTTTGGAGGTAACGTTCTCCTCGCCATTTGCAACCCACGTGCCACTGGTCACCGACTGCACATCAATGCCGTTGGCTTTCACGGTAATGGTGTAGGCATACCGCTTGCCACCGAAAAACCCAAATTTGCCGGCAGCTTCTGTTTCGGGAGTGTAAGTAAAGTCATTGCTGCCGATGCTGATTCGGATGAGCGGCTTGCCCGTCATGTTCTGTGGCGGCACCAATGCCTCGTATTTCTTCGTTGCGGCATCGTAATAGGGCTTTATCTCGCCGTCCGATTGGTCACCCGGTGATACCAAGCCGGCGGTTGAGTGCGTTAGCGGGTCTCCGAAAATGGTGACGGTCGCACCCTCCAACTCCTCTTCCGTAATGCCTTCGCCAGCTTTGAGAATTACTTCGATTTTCGCCATGCGGTGGATGAAACGGAGATTTATGGCTTGGTCATAACGCCCTATGGCACTGGCGTACAGGACATCGAAAGCGGCGTACCCGCCACTTTGGTCGGAAATATCCGTTTCCGATTCTATGTCCGGGGTCCATGCACTGACGCGGGCTTCATCGGTGTTCTTCCAATAGAAGGCATTATCGGCATCCTTCGGGCTTGCATTGCCCGATGCGTCCATCACGTATGTTTTGTTACCAAACACGCCTTCCAGTGACACTCTAATCTCCTCGCCGCCCGTCCACGCATCCTTACCTCCGGCGCGGGTCTGCGGCTGCGCCACCTCCGCCGTCAGTTGCAGCGGGTACTTGCCGTCGGGCAGGGGCGTGGTGCTTTCATCCTCACTGCTACATGAAGCGAGCACCCCACAGATGAGCATCACAACCGGCAACCAGCCGCCGATGCGCGGCCACGGCCTTCTCGCTATGTTCCTTATTATTTTCATATTGTCTTTATTTATTTCGTTTTGTGCCACTGCCCGTTGCGACGCGGGCTGCCGCACCATTTATTATATATGGCGTGCCTCCGTCTTACGCCTGATGCACGGCAGTGGCTTTCAGACACACTACATTTTTGCATCACCCGCATGGCTACCACCGTCGTTCCAGTTTTCGATGGTGCTTCCGCTAAGGGTCAGCCCCGTCTTCTTCACCGTGATGGTGTAGGTATAAGAATAACCGGCCTCCAACGCGGGTTTGATCATGTCCTTGTTGGAGTAGCTCTGGTATTCCCCGTCATCGGGAGATATCTCAAGCACCAAAGCGTTGGCGAGTGTCTGCGGGAGCAGGATCATGGTGAAAGTCATCACGCCCGTGGCGGCGTCAAAGGTTGCCACGCACTTGTCCGTGGCCGTCTTCGGGGCACCGGTGCACTGGCGTAACATCCAGTCGCTCACAACGCTGCCCGCGGTCGCGGCGGTACCGGTCTTCACATCGAACGTTCCCTCGTGAACCAGGCCGCCCAGCTTGTAGTCGGCGAATTCCAGCACGGCAGTGTCGTCGAAACCGTCGGTGTTCGACACCTGCACCTTGAGGATAAGACGGGCCATCTTGTGCTTGAAGGAGCAGTCGTTGCCGCCCGCGGCGGTGTTGTCCGTGAAGCTGACGGTCGGGCTGTCTTTATCGGCCTTGGCTCCCGTGGCATGGATGTAGTCCACCTTCTCCTGTTCCGTGGTCGTGGGCTGGTTGCTTGTATTTACCGTAATCTTCCCGTCTGTACCAGGCAGGGTGGAGGCGTTTGCGCCCGATGCGTAAGGCGCGTAGGCGGCAAAAGTAAACTCGAGGAAAGCATCCTCGAAGAAGATGCCGCCACCCGCCGTCATCGGGGTGAAGTCCGCGTTGGTGCCGGTGCTCGTGGTCGCGTATCCCACGTTCTTGTACTTGCCGCCCATTGTCGTGGTCGTGCCAGGGGCATCCACCACCATCACGCCGATTCGGTCGGCGTTCCACCCGTTGTCCACAGCACGGGTCTTCGGCCCGCTCACGCCTGCCGTGATTCGTGCTTCCACCGGATTGTTCTGTACCTCGTTATCTTGTGTACACGCAGCCAATAGCATTGCCGCTGCTGCAATAATGAAAAACCTCATGTTCATTGTCATAATCTTGTTTTTTTGATTAAAATATTTATCGTCAGTTAGCATCCCCATTGCCGCTTTCTACCTCGTTCCAGCCCGTGATGGTTGCGCCCGTTACCCCGGCCTCTACGGGCAAAAGCAGATTACCCGTGAGTTTAACCGGTTTGGTGCCGTTATTGAAGTCCCTTATGGCCTCGGTAAGGTCGCTCACTACCCGCTGCGTGTCACCGTTGTTGAAAGTGATGTCCACCGTCAGCGTATGCGTTTCCGTCGGGACGATGCCGAGCAGTCGGAAAAAGATTGTGAACTTGTTGTCGTCCTGCCTGAAAGCGTTTGTTACTTGTGCCGCTGCACTCCGGTCGCCTGTTGCCATATCCGCTGCCGAAGCCACGCCGGAGAGCGTTGCCGTAGCCGACTGTACACGGCTGTAGTCGCCTTCCGTGGCGGTCAGTTCGATGTCGAGCCTACGCACGTATTGTCTCATCGGGGCGGTGACGTGCAGGGTGTCATCCGCCACGACGCTGATGTCCTGGTGCGAGGCGAAGAGGTAGCCGGGGTGCGGCTCTATTGCACCCGTCAGATCCACCGGATTCACCGTTGCCTTGTTTCCGTCGATACTAATCCCCTCCGGGGAGTTGTACATCGTCAGGCCGTAGCCACCGGGCGCGAGCAGCGCGTCGAACACGTTGGTCGCCGCGCTCACGTTCTGTTCCCTCCCGCCGATGCGCAGTGTGTATGCCTGCGGTATGTCCGCCTCGGTGCTCTTTCCGCTCCAGTCCGTGGTTACGACCACCGCCCCACGGTCGGGGTGTGGCGTGTCATAGAGGTCGTCCTTCACGCACGAAGTCAGTATGGTCACCGCACCTAGATATAATAAGGTATAAGCCTTTCCGTATGCTCCCATATATTCCTTTATCTGTCGTATGATTGTCGTTGTATTCATTGTTCCTCCTTTCCGCTAAAAGATGTTCCACACCAGGGTGACACCTGCCGAGACGGGGCCCCACCAATTCTTTGTTTCGCTGCCGCACCTTACCCTCACGCCGTTGATGACCACATACTTGTCATAGTCGGCATGGATATAGCCCAACCCTAAGGAGAAGTCCATCGAAAGGGATTTGTTCAATTTCAGTTGATAGCCTCCGGTGATGCCTCCACCCGTAAGGTCTCCCTGTTTGCCTGTCGTGGAGAGCTTGTAGTTGAACTGTCCGGCCTTGAACATCGCGCCGAGGTAACCGCGCTTTTCCCTGCCTAAATAATAACGGAGCTCCGGAACCACTTCCCAGAGGGCGTATCTTCTGTCCTTGTCATTCCACGACCACGAAGTCCACGAGCCGTTTACGGCAATGCCCCATGACGGGCAGAAGCGCCATTCAAGTCCTAAATCTGGTGTCAGGGTTGCCCAGCGCAGCAGGTTGGCGCGCAGGGACAGTTGAGAAATTGTCGGTGATAAGGATTGGACTGATTCCTGCGGATTGTCCTCCCTTGCCAAATAGAACGTATCCTCTTGCGGAACGAAGCGGAAGGTGTCGGCAGTGTCTGTCTTCTGTTGCGCGAAAGCTGTGGAAGCAGCCATTGACAGCCATGAAAACAAGATGATGGACAGGTTTCTTTTGCTCATATTCTATGCTTTGTTTATTCTCGACCCGGAATTTATGCAAACAATATAAGCGAAAAGATTCTATCTCCGCCTGATTCTTGCGTAGAAAGAATGTCTCAATTGTCAGACTCGCACATCTTTGCGGTTTAGATTATTTTAGTCTTTTCGTTCAGGCTATTTTTTGTCGTTCAGGCTATTTCCATCAGCCATAATGCAGCGCATTATTCCGCCTCTGTTTTCCTCCATCTGACAGGAGTTAGCCCTGTTTTTTCCTTGAACAACCTAATGAAATGGCTTGGAGACAGAAACCCCGATCTTTCGGAAATGTCGGCAACCGTCAGTTTGGGATTTTGGGTAAGCAGACGTTTCGCATAATCAATGCGAAGGCAGGTTATCCAATCGCGGAACGATGTGCCATACGTCGTATTGATGTACTCGGACAGATAGGTGCGGTTGGTATGAAGCATGTCCGAAAGCTCCTTTATGGTCAGGCCGGATTTAACAAAACCGTCAGTGTCAATCCACCCTTTGATTTTTCCGGCTATCTCTGCATGGTAAAAAGGAGTGTCTTGCCTCTGTGCCTGTTCCGGCTTATGATCACATTGACCGTCATCTTCCGAAGTCATCTCCGCTACCATCGCGTTTTCCACTTGCTCGTAAAACAGCAGATAGTTCTGGTAGCAGCAGTAGAGATAGACGTAAAACGGAATCGATGACAGAATCCATATATAAACATATTCATCAGGCAAGAAAGTGAGCAATCCGCATCCGATGCCGAACAAGGGTGCCCAATAGGTAAAGACGGACAACCATTTTATATACGCACCCATATCATCGGCATGCGTGTCATCGAAAATCCGGATAGCTCTGCGGTATGAGACAATGAGTCTGCGAGACAGCACCAGTCCGTAAACCACCAGCCATGCCGCCAAAGCCAGCAAAATGCTTTTCTGCACTATTCCGTCCGGGAACAAAAACAATACAATCCCGGAAAGACCGGAGAATATGATCCATAGGATAATGTGCGTCCAGATCCTTTTTCGTGTGATATAGAAACGGTTAAGCAGTGTTATCAATGCAGAGCTGAATAGGTAATAGCACAGAAAATAGGTGGACAGATTCATCAATATGGCCGCATGGACACTCCTGAACCTTACCCCGAAGAAGAAATGCACCGAATAGTTTGCCGCAAGCAGCAGCAACGCCAAACCCATTATCCGCCTGGAGCGTAGATAATTATCAAAAATGGCCTTTTCCGGGGTTGGAGCCAGCAAAAAATAAAAGCCGAAGAACAACATCAGCGGTAGTGCGATGCAAAGAGAATAACTGTATATGGATGGTTCCATCGCATAATATTCGTAACTTTGTAATTTTCAATTAATTAAAGTCATGGAACAATGCCCGGCCAACCTTATTGACCAGCAATGGCAAGTTACCGAAAATATTCTGAATCCGCAACATCGAAAACGAAAGAACGCATTCAGGGACAATTTGGATGCCATTTAAAAGAGTAGCCAATGCGACTAAATTATAGCGTTTTTTTTAGAAAAATGTCGGTTTTAGTTGTATCTTGCGATCAAGGGCTGCGAGTTGCGGGTCTGCCGCAATCCTGCCGTTGTTGTAGCTGTACTTCATTCCGCTTTCTCCCGTCACGAAGAACTTGTTCTGCGAAAGGTCGAAAAGGTCTTTGGAGGAAGACTTGCTGCGAATGAACGCCTGCCGTTCGCTGTCCAAACCGGCAATCTTCTTTTCCAACTTTGCCTTCTCCAATAAATCGGTATTCCCGGAGAGGATGGCGACGTATTCGGAAAAAAAATCACCTTTTTTAGGTATTGTCTATACAGGGAAATAATAAGAACTTTGCAACCAAATTGAGACAATGTATGTCGATCTATGCAAACGCCAAAGGATTATACACGCAAGTTATTGCTAAAAACAGCCCGGGAAGCCTTTCTCCAAAAAGGATACAAGGCTGTGTCTATGCGTGAAATTTCCAAACTATCGGGTGTTGGTCTGAGTAATATATACAATTATTATCCCTGTAAAGAAGATTTGCTGGCTGTTGTCCTACATCCGCTTTTAGAGGCGATGAACGGCATGCTGGATAATCATAACCGAGACGAAAGTCTTTCCCTTGAAATTTTCACCTCAGAGGAGTATCATCGTAAATCCATGCAGGAGGTGATGGGCATTATAAGTCGTTATCGCAAAGAACTTAAGTTGCTGTTTCTCGACACACAAGATTCCCGATTCAAAGACTATTGGGAGCGGTGGATTGGAAAAAGCTCTGCAATCGGCATGGAATATCTGGAGAGAATGAAAGAACTCTATCCGGATTTACACACCCAGATTTCTCCATTCTTTATGCATTTCACTTGTTCTTGGTGGATGAATATGATGAAAGAAGTGGTACTGCATGAAGAACTCTCCCAAGAGGAAATAGAATGTTTTATTGGTGAGTATATCCACTTTAACACGGGAGGATGGAAAAAGCTTATGAATGTGGAATGTAACAGAGAAAAGAAAATGGTTGGAAATAAGACTTCCTCCTATTCCAGTAGAATAAAAACAAACAGTATATGAGTGTCACTAATATTATTAATAATGAAGAATTAACTCTTGTACAGAGAGTAGGTGGACTTTTCCTTTGTGAGGAATCTTGGATTACGCAAAATCGGAGAAACACCTATTGCAAAGATATTTCGGATAAAGAGATGATTACAACGAAAGACGAAAATAACGGTACTGAATGTACTCAGACAGAATTATGGCACTTACCTTAACAATCAAATGTATGAAACGGGATGTTTCAATAACATATATATTCCATAGAACGAGTCGCCCATTTGGGGCGGCTCGCTTTGTTTTTGAACAGAACAGACTTTTGTTCGTTTTTGAGTAAACAATCTCGAAGCGATTATCAGAAGCCGGATCGCTTTTATCTGCCCTCAATGAATGAAACAACTTACAAATAGCAAATGATATGAAAATAGAAAGAATCAATGATTGGTTTGCTCGTCGGGGCAAATGGATGATACAAAGACGATGGTTGGTACTAAGCTTATCTATCCTCGTCTTTGCCATAGGATTTACAGGGTTAAGATACTTCAAGGTGAGTGCTTCGTGGGAAGACTACTTTCTCGAAGACGATCCGATGCTTGTCAAGACAGAAGAGTTCAAGGATATATTCGGCAATGACAATTTCGCGGCGGTACTGACCCGATGCGACAATTTGTTTACGAAAGAGAATTTGCAACTTATCCGTGAACTCACCAACGAGATGATGGACAGCCTTTCGTATGCCGACAAAATAACGTCGCTCACCGACATCGAATTTATGGTGGGCAGTGAGGAGGGTATGACTATCGAACAGATTGTCCCCGAAACAATACCGTCAGATCCGGCGCAACTAGAAGAGATACGCCACAAGGCTTACCTGAAATCTCACGTTGCAGAACGGCTCGTTTCCAAAGACGGAACGCTCTCATGGATTATACTCAAGCTGCGTACTTTCCCAGAAGACTCGGTGTGGAACAAGGGGAAGAATGCCGTTGCTCCTGAGGTGCTGACGGGTAACGAGCTGGAGCATATCATCACCAAGGACAAATACCAGAAGCTCCATCCCAAGGGAACGGGACTGCCCTATGTTACCGCTATGAAAATGAAATGGATAAGTAAGGAAATGCCCCGTGTACTGGGTATCGCCACCCTAATCTCCATACTTATCCTGCTATTGGTAACGCGCTCCTTTAGAGGAGTGGTCGTGCCGCTTGTCACAGCTGTTGGCTCCATCATCATCGTGTACGGTATGTTAGGTTATGTGGGTATGACGATAGATAGTGGCATGGTGATGATTCCCATGCTATTGACATTTGCCGTTTCCATTGCATACAACATCCACGTGTATTCTTATTTCAAACGCCAATTCCTCATGCATGGAAAGAGGACACAAGCAGTAGAAGAAACTGTCAGGGAAATGGGATGGCCGGTGCTGTTCAGCGCACTCACCACCTTTGCCGCCTTGCTTTCCTTCCTCGCCATACCGATGCAGCCTATGCGTTTTATCGGTATAGCTACTTCTTCATGCGTGATGCTGGCGTTCTTTATAGCCATTACACTGATGCCTGTGCTCCTTAGTTTTGGTAAGGACGGAAAACCGCATCCCAAAGTGCAGGAAACAGGAGGACGATGGTTGGACAGAAAATTAGAGAAGGTAGGTATCGGTGTACTTAAACACGGCACTTTGATACTATGGCTTACCGGAGTGATCACAGTCGTGCTTATCTATCAATTCACAAAAATAGAGACCGCCTTTGATGTGGAGAGAACCATGGGGCGAAAGATAGCCTATGTAAACAACCTTTTGGAAGTGGGTGGGAGTGAACTTGGGTCTGTCTATACATACGATGTAATGATAGAACTGCCCGAAAATGGATTGGCGAAATCTCCCGAAATCCTTGTGCGATTAGATTCCTTAGCACAACACGCAGACAGGTATAAATTAACCAAGCGCACAACCACGGTATTGAATATCCTAAAAGACCTGAACCAAACCCTGCACGATGGGGATGCCTCTTATTATACTATCCCTCACAATCCTGAAGAGGTGGCACAGTTGCTACTCCTTTATGAAAATGCAGGAGGTAGTGAGGCAGAGTATTGGATCGATTATGATTATCGACGTCTTCGCCTGATGGTCGAAATGAATTCATACGATTCAGGGGAAACAGAACGGGAGCTACACGATATAGTTGCTTACGCCAATAAGCTCTTCCCTCAAGCTACAGTTGCTACTGTGGGCAGCATCCCTCAATTTACGGTTATGATGCAGTATATAGCCCGTGGACAGATGGTTTCATTCGCTATCTCCCTCCTTATCATCTGTATCTTGATGATGCTTGCCTTTGGTAGTGTGCGCATCGGGCTTATCGGTTTGATACCCAATGTTACTCCTGCGTTGGTGGTTGGAGGTCTGATGGGATGGTTGGGATATCCGTTGGATATGATGACCGCCACCATTATGCCTATGATTCTCGGGTTGGCGGTGGATGACACCATTCACTTCATTAACCACGTGCATTTGGAATTCGACCGTCGGGGTAATTATCGGTATGCGATTCTCCGCTCGTTCCGCACTATTGGAACACCGATAGTACTGACAAGTATAGTAATCTGTACCAACTTCGCCGTTTATACCACTTCCGAGGGGCTTTCCTTTATACACATGGGGGTACTCTCCGTGGCAGGTATTGTATTGGCACTACTTGCCGACCTCTGTGTCACTCCCATATTGATCCAAAAGTTCCGCCTGTTCGGTAAGGAGACAGATACAAACGAAACTCGGGTTGAATGAACAAACATAATTGAATACAAATGAATACTACAAAAAAACAGAAGAAAACACCCGTTTTGAAGCGGTTGCTGCCATACGCAGGCAAGAAGGGCTATATGCTTCCGCTGGCGATGCTTTTTTCAGCCCTCTCGGGTATTATGGTACTGATGCCTATGGTATATATCCATAAGATTGTCAGCGGGATTATTTTGAGCAATAGTGTCGATGGAGTTTCCATACGGTATTATGCAATTCTAGCGGCGAGTTTTGCCGCAGCGGGAATGTTGCTCTATTTCTTTGCGTTAATGGTATCTCATCTCTTCGCTTTCGAGGTAGAGTCGAACATCATCAAGCTCAGTGTGAAGAAGATGATGACGAAACCGTTGGGTTTTTTTGCCAACCGCGAAAGCGGTAACCTACGTAAAACCATTGTCGATGGAGCGGGCGAGACCCACACCATGCTGGCGCATCAGCTGCCGGACTTTGCCATGACTATTGTTTCGCCCATCGTGTTGTTGGTATTTTTCTTCCTTTTCGACTGGCGATTAGGATTGGTAAGCCTTATCCCGATGGTCATAAGCATATTGTTGATGGCAACCATGAGCACCAAAAAGGGTATGAAGATGCGGGAAGAATACTACGAAGGACTTGCTAACCTTTCCGCCGAATCGGTGGAGTACGTGCGCGGCATACCGGTTGTGAAGACCTTTGCCCAAAGCGTGGAGAGTTTCGAACGTTTCTATTCGCTTATCGTAAAGATGAAAGATTTCGTGGTACGGTGGAGCATGGGATTCAAAAACAAAATGTCACTGTACGAGGCAATTTCAAGTTCCACAGCATTCTTCTTGGTACCCGTTGCCATCATGCTGATCACCACAGGCGGCGACATGCGGCAGGTGCTGGGCAATTCTGTTATCTATCTGTTGATAGGTCCGGTATTCGGTGTTTTTATGATGCGTAGTGCATCTATTCAAAACTTCATCTACTTGGCCGAGTTGGCATTGGATAAAATTGACGCCGCTTTGGATTACGACGACTTCGCTTATGGCAGAAAAACTGCAATTGAAGATGGGCTGGAGTTCAGGAACGTCTCGTTTTCATACGGGAAAGAAAAAGTGCTGGACAATGTGTCTTTCAAAGTGAACAAAGGAGAAACTGTTGCCTTGGTCGGTGCTTCGGGGGGCGGAAAAACCACCGTGGCACGTTTGGCAGCCCGTTTCTATGATGTCGATGAAGGCGAAATTTTAGTCGGAGGCACTAACATCAAGGAATATGAGAAAACTGCGCTGATGCGAAAGATCGCTTTTGTGTTCCAAATGTCCAATCTCTTTAAGATGAGCCTGCGCGAGAACCTGCTGCTCGGTAATCCCAATGCCAGTGACAAGGAGATAGAGCAAGCTCTTGTCAGGGCCGGAGCCAAAGAGATTGTCGATAATTTAGAAAAGGGTTTGGATACGGTTTACGGCACCAAGGGAACCTATTTCTCAGGCGGTGAAGCCCAACGATTTTCCATTGCGAGAGCTTTTCTGAAAAATGCAGACTTGGTCATCCTCGATGAGGCGAGCGCTTTCACCGACCCCGAAAACGAGCATATTATTCAGGCTTCGTTCAGGGAACTGTCAAAGGACAAAACGACATTAATGATTGCCCATAGACTATCTTCCGTGGTTAATGCCGATAGGATCCTTGTGATGGAAAACGGCAAAATAGTGGAAAGCGGTACACATAACGAATTATTAACCCAAGGTGGTGCCTACAAAAAGCTGTGGGATGAATATCAAAAAGCTGCCAACTGGAAAATAGGAGGTAAAAATGAATAATTTCTTAAAGCAAAAATACGCCATGTCGGATCAAGGAGCTAAGAACCTGAAAAAGTCTATTTTCTCTCATACCATCCTTAATCTGACCAAGATGTTTCCGCCCATTGTCGGATTTATGTTTCTCTTCCAGTATCTGGGCGGTTTGGAGGGTATTCCCACACCGGCAGAACTGACCCTTGTAAATTATATTGTCATCATCGTAGTGATGTTGTTGGTGATGTTTATCGTGGCAAGGTGGGACTATGTGCGCCTTTACGACAATGTTTATAACGAGAGTGCCAATTCACGTATCGACATAGCCAACCGCCTGAAAAAACTGCCACTCTCTTATTTCGGCAAACGTGATGTGTCCGACCTTTCGGCAACCATGATGAGCGACTTGCAACTTTATGAACAGATATTTTCGCACTCCGTGCCACATATCTATGCCACTTCCATTTCCACGATTATCATTTCCATTATGATACTCGCCTACAATTGGCAGCTCGGATTGGCGGCATTATGGGTTATTCCCGTCGCGTTGCTGGCCTTTTCACTTTCCAAAAAGAAACAACGGAAGGCTGTGGACGCACACGTGAAAACCAATCGCGAGGTGTTCGACGATTTACAGGAGAAGATAGACCAGATACAGGAAATCAAATCCTATAATTTGGAAGAACGGTCATTGAACGAATTCTATCATAAATTGGACAGCAATACCCGTACAAAGATAAAAGCGGAGTTCTCCGCCGGCATTGCCACCTCACTGGCGGGTATGCTGATGAAGCTCGGCATCGTCACTGTGGCGATTGTCGGTGCCAACATGCTGATTGCCGGACAGATCAACATCCTTGTCTATATCGCCTATCTCATTCTCACGGTAAGCATCTACCTGCCTATCGAGGGCATTCTCACCTTTATGGCGATGATCGTGGCTCTCGACGGTGTAGTGGCGCGTATCAAAGAGATAAAAACAATGCCCGTTCAGGAAGGCAAACTGGAAATGAACCCCAAAGATTACAGTATAGATTTCAAAGATGTCGAGTTCGGTTATGAGGACTATACCGTCATCAACGGCGTAAGTTTCACTGCGAAACAGGGCGAAGTTACCGCCCTCATCGGGCCTTCGGGAAGCGGCAAGACCACACTCGCCAAGCTGGCTGCCCGTTTTTGGGATATTCAGAAAGGTAAGATACTATTAGGGGGCGAGGACATCAGCCGGATAGACCCCGAAACGCTGCTGAAGAACTACGCCATTGTCTTTCAGGATGTGGTGCTGTTCAACGCCAGCATAAAAGATAATATCCGTATAGGTAAGAAAGGAGCTACGGACGAAGAGATTGCCCGCGTTGCCAAAATAGCTCGCTGCGATGAGTTTATCGACCGTATGCCCGAAGGCATGGAAACCGTCATCGGTGAAAACGGCGAGCGGCTTTCCGGTGGCGAGCGCCAGCGCATCTCCATTGCAAGAGCCATACTGAAAGATGCTCCCGTCATCCTGATGGACGAAGCCACCGCCTCGCTCGATGTAGAAAACGAAAGCCTGATACAGGAGGCGTTGTCGGAGCTGATTAAAAACAAGACGGTCATTGTTATCGCTCATCGGATGCGTACCGTTCGCGGAGCCGATAAAAACGTGCTGCTCAATCAAGGCAAGATTGAGGCTATGGGCACTGACGCAGAGTTGCAGGCACGATCGGCGACCTATCGGAAGATGCTTGAAAAGTCAATGGGATAAAATCAACAACAAAACATCAATCATGATGAAAAGAATTATTTTAACAAGTTTGGTGGTATTGGCTTTTGCCGCCACGGCAAGGGCTCAGACGGGCAGAGAGATTGCCCAAAAAGTAAAAGACCGTCCCGATGGCGATACCCGTCAATCGGAATTGGTGATGAAACTGATTAATAAGCGCGGAGCCGTGCGCGAGCGCAAACTGATTTCTTACTCCATCGACGTGGGCAAAGGAAAGAAAGACCGCAAGAGCATTATGTTCTTCCAGTACCCCGGCGATGTAAAAGGTACGGGGTTTCTCACATGGGATTACGACGAACCCGACAAGGACGATGATAAATGGCTCTACCTGCCCGCCATGAAGAAAACCCGCCGTATCAGTGGCTCGTCTGCCAAGCAGGATTACTTTATGGGCAGTGACTTTACCTACGATGATATGGGCAGTCGCAACGTGGATGAGGACACGCACAAACTGCTGGGTAAAGAAGAAATAGATGGGCATAAGTGTTGGAAATTGGAATCTACGCCCAAAGACAAACGCGAGATTTATTCCAAGAAAATAGCCTTCATACGCCAAGACTGTCTGATAGCCGTCAAGGTGGAGTATTATGACAAAATGGGGAAGCTGCACCGCCGTCTTGAATTATCGGACATTGCCAAAGTAGCAGGATTCTGGGTTGCACAGAAACTACACATGACCAATGTGCAGACAGAGCATCAAACGATTCTTGAAATTAAGAATCCCAAGTATGACCTTCCCATGGAGGAGACAAAATTCAATGTTACCACTTTGGAGAAAGGTAGGTTCTGATGACAAACACAAGTAATCGTTCTATAAAGTT
>UMDL01049876.1_pt1 | contig 19809 bp, 28 predicted proteins | sample 1964481 | NCBI WGS metagenome assembly UMDL01 (sample SAMEA4835993, study PRJEB28245) | human gut metagenome | biome: gut microbiome; material: fecal sample | place: Denmark | collected 2008 | reverse complement strand
CTGGCCGAGCGCATTGAGGCCGGTGTGGTCGGCTAGCGCAGTATCACGCGGCAAGGCGTTTGATGTAAACATTGCCGCCGATGGTCTCCGGGGTCTTGTGGACAATCCCAGGCAGTTTCTTGCCGACTGTATTGATTTGACACCCACACTTGCAAACGCGGAGGAATATGCCCGCTTGCTACATAAGCACGCAGCGGAAAAGCGGTTACGCGATGGGGTGCTTGCGGCGCTCGATGAAGAGAATCCAGCGACAGCGATCGCCGAACTCTGCAAGGCGTATCTCCTTGACAACACAGGTGGACGGCTGAAAAGCGTCTCGCAGGCCCTCACAGAGACACTGCGGAGCCTTTCAGCGCAGGAACAGTCTCGTATCGATACAGGGTTCCCGATACTGGACAGCATTCTGAAAGGGTTTGAGGGTGGACAGCTCATCATCGTCGGTGCTCGTCCAGGTGTCGGCAAGTCCGCTTTTCTGCTCGACCTTGCAGAAAGCGCGGCCCGAGCTGGAAACGAGACGCTTTTCGTCTCGCTGGAAATGGGTGCTTCCGAGCTGACCGAGCGCTTGCTTGCGCGCCGCAGTATGGCGACAATGGACGAGCTGATCGACCGAGATTTGAATGACGAGCTGTGGGGGGATGTCGCGGCGGCATCTAACCGCCTTGAACGGCTTCCTCTTCATTTTTGGGACGAGCCCGCAGCAACAGCGAGTAAAATTCGAGGTGCAGCGGCGACCATTCAAAACCTGCGGTTGATCGTCATCGACTATCTCGGTCTGATGCAGGCTGACCGCCGTGCAGACAGCCGAAATCTTGAACTTGGACAGATCAGCCGCGACTTGAAAAACCTTGCGTCTGAGCTACAGATTCCCATCATTGCGGCGGCACAGCTTAACCGTGGTGTTAATGACACTGACCGCCCAACACTGCTTTCCCTGCGAGATTCGGGGGAGTTGGAGCAAAACGGCTCGAAGGTGCTGTTTCTCTGGCGCATTGACGATTCTGGTACAATCGGGGTTTCTGTTGCCAAAAACCGCCGCGGGCGGCAGGGTGTTGTGCAGATGAGCTTTGACGGTGCGCATCAAAAGTTTACTGAGCTTTCGGAGCCGTACCGTGAGCCAGAGAAAAAACGCCGAGGGGGGTTTTTGGAGAGTGGCACATGAATATCGGAGGAGAGAAGAAAGAAAAGATGGTCAAAATTCAAATTTTATGGCGGAGGATTTATGACTATCTTGGAAGCGTACAGCATTCTAAAATCAACCAAGCCCGCGCGCTGTGAGCGTGACCGCTACCGTCAGCGTGATGAACTGCAACGCCTGCTTATCCCGCACCTGCCCGTCGATGACCGTGATAAATTCGAACGGGCGCTAAACAATCATTTCAGACTTTAATACTGAGAAAGGACAAGAACCATGAACGAAGACAAGATCATCCAGATCATCCCTGCCCCTGCAAATATGCTTTACGCATTCGAGGACGGCAAGACGTACCCTGTCGCCTGCCTCGCGCTCGTCGAGCTGAGTAACGGCGACCGTGAAGTCCACGCGATGGCCACGATCAATAGCGGCCCCATCGAGGATGTGAGCGATAGCGGCGCGGTTCTCATACACGTATGAAAAAAGCCCTCCCCAAATCGGGGAGGACCGCTCTTGTGGTGAGTTCGAATTGTCAATTCTGATTTTACCACAGGAGGAGCGGATATGCAAGCGAAAGCACTTGACACACAGGATAAGCGAACAAGCGAAATTGCAGCAGCGGTACAGGCGGGCGAGGCGGACATTCTAAGCCTTTGGGCGGCGGTTGAACGCTTTGCATGGCAGCAGTCCTTGAGGTGGGCGCGGGCAATGGAAGGTCGCGCAGGTGTCGAGGAAAGCGATCTTCTGCAAGTGGCCTTTATCGCCCTCATGGACACGCTACCGACATGGGATGCGGATAAAGGAGAATTTCTTACGCTGTACGGCATCAAGCTCAGGGCGGCGTTTACAGAGGCTTGCGGGCAGAGAACTCAGCGGGCGCGATATGACCCCATCAACAGCGTTTGCCGGTCGATGGACGAGCCGATAGGCGACGAGGACAGCGACCTGACGCTTGGTGACACAATCTCAGATGAAGCGGCAGAAGAAGCCTTTGAGGACGTCGAACAACGGGACTTTCAACAGGCCGTACAAGCGGCGCTTGCACAACTGACGGATGCACAGCGCGAGGCGATCATCGGTGAATTCTGGTTCGGACGAAAGCCAGACCCAAAGTTGAGGCGGGAAGCGCTGCGAGCCTTGCGGCATCCGCGCATTCGAAAGCCGTTAGTGGAATTTTACCGCTGAAAGAACGATGCAACGTCAGAAAAAACAAAGCCGGAAAGGGGGCTTTTCAAACTTTGTCAAAGAAAATCAGAGATGAGACCATTATTGAAGCGCTGCTGATCTCCGCGACGGTGCGGAGCGCGGCGGCAAAGCTCGAGATCAATGAGCAGACGATCTATCGCCGAAAACGCGACCCTGAGTTTATGCAGAAGTATAACGAGGCACGGCGCGAGCGAACCGAAGCGGCGCGTAACGTGCTGCAGGAGCGGGCGCACGCCGCGGCGGATACGCTGGCAACGATCATGCAGGATGCAGACGCGCCCGCACAGACCCGCGTAAGCGCCGCAGCAGAGATTTTACGACAGACAGTGAAGTACACGGAGATCACAGACATCATGCAGCAGCTTGACGAGCTTGAAGCATGGCGAAGGGAGCAGGAACAGCGATGAAGAAAAATTTTGATATCCGTCTTGCGGCGTTGCGGGAATACCTTAGGTTGCTGTCAGCCGATGAGACGGTCTTCATCGTCGAGGGCGGCGGTGAGTTCCGCACGGCAGAAGATGCGTTTACGTATTTGCGTAAGTATGGCGCGGTGACGCCGGACGGCAAACGCATTGTGCTGTATCCCCATCCTGTCGAGGGCATAGACCCGTTGAGCTTGTCCCTCTATCAGATGCTTGACGAAGCCATTGAGCGCGGCAAGCTGGAATTGCCGGAATTGGAGAGTGACGAGATCGGAGGCAAAGCCCTTGAATAACAGCATTAAAGCCCGCATTGCCTCTTTACAGGCGATTGCAGCGCAGAAGCAAACGGGCGTAGCAATTATGACATTGCTTGAAAATGGCGCATGGGCGGCTTGTAGAGCGCCGCAAAGCCCCACAAAGGTGTTCCAGACGCAGGAGGCGGCACGAGATTATTTATCAGACAGCGAATGCGTTATCATTATCGACCTTTAAGAAAAACAGCGCAATAGCACATAAAAAAGAAAGGAAATTTATTATGGACTTTAAGGCCAACATTGAAACCCGCGAGAGCGTAGAAGCAAAGGCAAAGGCCGCTTTCGGCTTTGATTTGAGTAGCGCCCTTGACCTTGTAAAGCGCGGCGACTATGACAGCGACGAGGCGTATTTGGACGCTTGCACCCGCGCCGAGTTGGAGCGTAGCAGCCCTGAATACAGAGCCGCCAGAAGCCGCCTAAAAGTCGAATACCAGGCACGGCGAGAGGAACAGGAGCGCAAGGCACAGAGCGAAAACTATAAAGCAATCCGCAGCAGCGTGAGCCTTGACAGCGTAGACAAGCACAATATCGATGAAGAAGCCGCCGCACTTGCCCGCCGCGATCTTTCCGCAAATCGTATTGCCGCGTCCGATCTGGGCGCGACCATTGAGAAGTACGCGGCAGAGCTGACGGAAAAAGCAAAGGACAGTAAGGCCAGCAGCGCTCTTTTCAATGCTATGCTGCGCGGTCAACTGTAAGGAAAGGAGAACACACCATGAGCCAGTTTAACATTTACGCCCGAAAGCTCGATACAGTTTTCAAAGAAGCCCGCAGCGAATACAACACCGCTTTCCGCGCACTCCAAGAGGCGCAGCAGGCCAGCCGTGACGCTAACGCATGGAAGCCCGGAGACAGCGCCGAGGAAAAGCAGGTTAGTCCCATGCCGACGACTGTACCGACGCCCGGCGTCACGATAGAGCCGATAACAGCACCAAGCAGCGCGCACAGCACGACGATCAACTCGGAAAGAAGCTGCGATTTGCCGCCGTGTTCCTCGTCTCCCTCTGCAAAGCCGGTGAGATAGAGGCCGAGGATCGCGCCCAGACTGAAACCGGCCACGCCGCCGGTGATGCCAAGAAACACACTGCCGAGCAGCGCACCGAGCAAAGCCGTGATAACCACGATCCATGCATCTTCCGCGTCCATCTCGGTTTTCCATGTTTCGGGGTCAAGGCCCACAAGGTACAGCCCCAGCAACACACCGAGGGATAAGCCGATGACGCCGCCGGTGATGCCGCCGAACGCCGCGCCGAGCGTTGCACCGAGCAGTGCCATTAAAACGGTCAGCCATGTTGCCTTGCTCTTGGGGATAACTTTCTTGTCAAAGCTCCATTTTAGGTCATCCACGACGATCTCAAGCCCCGCGCGGATGGTCTTAAAGATATCGTTGATCTTCTGGAACACCTTGTCGAGCTTTTCCATCATGGGGCCTTCGTCAAAGTCAAAGTCCGGCGCAATGGCGGATGCTCCGCCGCCAACGCCGCCAACGGACGTTGTCGTGCTGAGTTTGTTGATCTCATCGAACGCCGCGAGCGCGTCTGTCGCTTCCTTTGCCGCCTTGCCGGTCGCGTCAATGGCGGCGGCCTCTTTGTAGAGGTTTTTGCCCGATGCCTCCATGCTCTTCTTTGACTTACCGCTCAGAATCGAAATGATCGTCACGATCTCCGACACAATGGCCGCAAGCAGATTCATTAGCCACGTCAGCGCCGGAATGAGCACGTCCATCAAAGGCGCGGCCAGCGTCAGCAGCGCACCTTTGAGGCGGGCAAAAGCGTCGGATGCCTCTGCGCTGGTCGCAATAGCCGCCTTGATCTGCTTGCGTAGCGCCATGAGCGCCGCCGTGATGACTGAGAATACAAGCATAGAGCGCGCTAAACTCTTGACCTGATCTCTGAAACGTGCGGCATACTGGCCCGCTTTGGCAAGCGCGGAATTCTCCGCCTCGCGCTCCCTGCGTTCCTGCTCCGTATTAGCGATCAACTCACCGGCAGCGACTTTTGCTTTGTCGAGCTTTACAGTCATGCTGTCGATGTTGGCGGTCGTCTCTTCGTAAGCAGCCGAAAGCGTTTTGACCTCCTTCGTCTGCGTGTGCAAAAGCGCTTCCTGCTGTTTGAGCTCCGCCTCCGCAGCGGCGCGGCGGTCGAGCACTTGCGTCTGATACTCGTTCTGTGTAAAGCCCTGTTTTTGGATCCATTCGCGGTCGTTCAGCCGTTCGACTTCCTTTCGCAGCATCTTCACGCGTTCCTCAGTAGCTTTCGCTGCCTGAGATGCGGCGTCAAGCTGCTTTTCAAGGTTCATCTTATTGCCCGTTTCCTTTTCAAGCTTGCTGTTCAGTTCGGATATCTCGTCACGCAGCTTGCTCAGTTTCTTTTGTGCTTTGGTCGAATCCAAATCACAAGAGAAAATCACACTGCCGTCAGCATTCGCCATTTAATCACTCCTTCCCCAATTTCAACCAAGTCGAAATGGTGGTCTCTTCTTCCTGGCTGAGCTTATTTTTTATGTTCACGAGGTCGCTGTTGCGGCGGTACCATTCGCGTTCGTCCTTTTCGAGCGTCTTTCCTCGTGCTTTTTTGTCTCTGATGCGCACGACCTGAGCAAAGGTGCAGTCCCCGAGATCGTTATACGCACCGAGGAACGTCCACCAATGGACGCCCCCGGTGTTGGTCTCCGCATCATAAGGGATTCCGCGGATATCTTGTCCGAATACTCGGTTGATGGGCGGGAGGATCAACGGATAGTCCTGCTCCCAGTCAACCAGCTTCGGCGATTTCTTCTTGTCCGTCTCCTGTCCGCCGTTCTGGAACCATGTAAAACGGTCTACAGCTTCCTGCAAATGCTGCGGCGGGATATCCTCAGGCGAGACATAGAACATCTGCAAGATGCCCTCTGCGCGGTCAGTGCCGCTCAAATCAGGATCACTCAGCATTACGAAGATATCGAGGATAACGCGAAAGTCCGTGCGAATCTCATAACTCTCTCCGCCGATCTCGACGGAAGTAGGCAAGCCCCAATTCATCGGCGATACTTTGCCGTGTACTTCTGAATGCGCGGATTCGTGGCTTTCTGCTCACGAGCAAAGGCGCTGTCTGTCTCATCCATCAGCGCAAGCAGGAAATTTGTCCATACATGCAGGCCGTCCGCCATCGCATAAAGGTTCATGCTGCCAAAGATGCTGTCACATACCGGCTCTTCAAAAAGACCGTCGATGATCTCGCGCATCTCCTTGTCGCGGCGGTCGGCAATGTTGAAAATCTCAACGCGGTCGCCGCACTTCTGCACCTCATCTGCGTATTTATCCTGCTTCTTGTCCAGTGTGTCAAACGCGTTGTAAAGACGCTGGATAAATGCGCCGTCAGTCGGGTTGAATCGAATGATCACATCGCCCTTAACGCCGTGCACGGTGTATTCCTGCACACCGTTCGCAAAACTAAGTTCCATATTTATCTCTCCTTAAATTTGTTTTCAGGAAGCTTTGTATTCAGAATGTTGATCTCTGCCGCTTATCGAAAATCAGAAGTTCTCCACGGCCTCGCCCGCGAGATCGTCCCATTTTTCGCTCATGCTGACAATTACACCGGGCGATTTGCGCCGGTAGCCGTCCCCGTCGCCGCAACTGTCAGAAATTGCCGAAATGCTATCCCATGCCCGCATGACTGCGCCCTCCCCGCTCTGGCAGTCAAGAGCGATAGCGTTAAGGGCTGCAGCCTCTCGGCGGCTGTCCGTAGTCTTTGCGGCTTCGGCTGCGTAGTGACCCACTAACTTTAGCATTGTGGGGTTGCTGTCGAATCGCTCCATGAACGCGGAGTAATCAGCCGGGGAAAGAACGCCGGTTTTCATCAGCTCAAGGGCGTTATTGTCGATTGCGTCGGGGTTTGCAATATTGGCGGCGCGCACTGCCTGTTCCAGCTCGGCGCGGATCGTGCGGCGCGTGGCCTTGAAGTTGTCCCAAACGCGGGCGCTCACCTCGTTAAAGGTGGCTTCTGCGTCATGCAGCTTTAGCGCTGCGCGGGTTGTTCTAGGCCTGATTCTCGGGCTGAGCATTTACAGCGTCCGCAAAGACCCGAAGAAGGGCACGCAGCGGCTTGTCAGCATCGGGCGCAGCGTACTTCTTGGACTACTGGCCGGTGTTCTTGGCGTTGGCCTTGCAGCGCTGGGAATCGTCAGCGCCGGTACGGCGTTCATTATCTCGGCGGCGATCGGCCTTGCGCTGAAATTTTTCGTTGATAGTGTGGACGATTCTAAAGTCAGAAAAGCAACGTCCGGTTTTACCGGTACGCGCGTATCAACAAAGGCCCCAACGCGCCGCCGCCGGGTGGCGGCGCAGAGCTTAGACGGCAATGCGCCTGTGTACAACGAGATCCCAGCGCTTGCGAGCGGTGCGGTCATCCCGCCGAACCGAAAGTTTCTTGCCGTGCTGGGCGACCAGAAGAGCGGAACGAACGTCGAAGCGCCGCTTTCGACCATCAAGCAGGCCGTTATGGAGGCGATGGCACAGGGTAGCCGCGAGCCCATCAACGTGAACCTCGTTGTGGATGGTAAGACGCTTGCCCGCGTGGTCGTTCCCAACATCAACAACATGACGCGCGCAGCCGGTAAGCCCGTGCTGCTGTACTAACGGGAAAGGAGACTGCAAATGTTTATCTTCGGCTATGATGTCGTGCTCGAGCGACTGGAACGAGTGATCCACCAGCTCGTGGAGCTGCAGGCGCCGGAGTAAAGGGCGGCGGGATTGCCTATCCTTTGTTCCCTTGCGAAGTCCTGCCCGAAGTACAGCGGCAGGCAGCGCCCTAAAGTACCAGGGCGCGGGAGTGTGTATTTCGCCATTTACAACCGATAGATAGAGGGCGGGGGCAAAAGCCCCCGCTTTCGCGTTCTAACGCCGCTCTACGGCGTTTTGCCTTTTGGCAATATAAACCCGCTCAAAATTGAGCGAGTTCAAAATGAGGGCCAGCAAATAGGAAAAGAGGGGGTTATTCCCCCTCTTCCTGCGTTGTTTTCAGTCCTTGCATGATCTTGTCCCGCTTCGATTGAATATCAACCGCGCGAGAGACGAACGCGGGAACCGTTTCCCCGGCTCTCTGTGCGGCCTCCTGCGCTGTTTTAAGAGCGGCAGGGGTGAGGATATCCCCCCTCGCCTTGCGGCGCTCGCTGCTGTTGCAGGAGTGATAATTCAACTTGCTTGAGTGCAATCAGCGTGTCAATCTTGTCTGAGATTTCCTTCAATCCAAATACAACGTCGTTGATCTGGCCTTTCATGATGATGCTGTTCTCTGCCAGTTTGGAAATGTCAAACTCATAGCCCTTCATAGCACACCTCTTTCTTTTAATTTTGAAAATACTTCTGCGCAATCCGCAGCAGATAACTTGTCGATCATTTCAAGGATTTGTTCGCGCAAATTTTCAAGCTCAATGTCCTGAAACTCGATATTCATCTTGTTTTCCTTTCAGTTGCTAATCTCTCCATTGGTTCCCTGCTTATTCCCTAAATGCTCACAGCTTCCCATTTCACGCTTTCCAGCTCTACCTTGTTCCAGATGGTTGATAAAGTCGAGTAAAAGCATTTTCTGTTCAAGTGACATTGCTAAAACGGCGGCTTCAAAGTCGTTTCGCATTTTTCGATTTCTGCCGCTGTCATCGCTTTTCCTCCTTGCTTAAACGCTCACGGGCGAGCATTACGCATTCTTCCGGGGTTTTTGTTTCATCTTCCAGTTGAATCTTGAATGCTTCATAGACGACTATGCACTGTTCGTCGCTCATTTTCGAGATGAGGCGAATGACCTCCTGCAACGTGCTCTCCGTTTTCTTGCCGGACATTGTAAATTTCCTCCTTGTTTTCTCGGTGGGAGGTCGGTATAATACCCTTACCGGCCTCCCTGTGGTGGTTGGTGGCTCTCTGCATCCGGCTTTGGTCGGCGGTGATGCAGAGGGCTTTTTCTTATGCTCGGATCAGGTTCACTGTCTTGCATGGTTGTATTATAGCATATAGATAGCTATATGCAAGATGGCATTTAGCATAAAGATATCGGTATATACTTGTGCTATTTGCATATAGATATCTAACGCAATAAAATGTATAATAAACTAACAAGGAGGTGTTGCTATTGGGCGGAAAAAATAGCTACGAAAGCATTAAGCGTTACGAAGATAAGGCCTATGATAAGGTGCTTGTTCGTTTTCCAAAGGGTAAGAAAGATATTATCAAAGCCCACGCAGAAGCCCATAGCGAGAGCGTGAACGGCTTTATCAACCGAGCTATAGACGAAGCCATAGAGCGCGACGAAAGCGCTCCTGCGGCGTCTGAGGGGCAAGGAGAGGGATAATAGAAGAGCGGAGGACGATTCCTCCGCTCTTGCTGCATATATTGCGAAATGTCTTAAAGGTCGGATTTGAAATCCGAGCCTTGCGGTACATTGAGGGTCTCATCTGAAATGAGACCCTTGCAACCGGCCAGATCAGGCGCTCACTGCGCCGATTTGAAATCCGGGCAGTGAAGCTCGCCTCGATTTGAGATCGAGATGAGCTGTTGTTGGCAGGCGAACAGATCTCTTGTTTTTGTTATTTACTAATATTTCAGAATTTAATTGAAGAACTTCATATAATGGACACCTTTGTGCAATATTTTATACTGCCGCGCATACTATTGAACACAATAGACAATAATCTAATTTGTTTACAAGTTCTTGTTGATTTTTGACGTTTGCGGATGGTATTATGAACGTACAAAAAAGGTACCACCCGCCATGTGATGGGAGGTGGACTGTGTCAGAAAGGAGCTTTATTAAGATGGCTGTAATGTCCAGAAAAGTTAATCTTGGTTTTGAAGTTGCTCCTGAGAAAAAAGAAAAGTTCTTAAAAGCGTCTTCTGAATCCAATGCATTTGAGCGTGCAATGGCTCGAGCAGCAAAGAATATTCCTAATTTTGGCAAGACTACTGTCAAGAGGAAGTAAAATAAATGGATGAGATCAAGATTGACTTGAATAACTGTTGTATGGAAGTCGTTTCGGAGGAATCGGCTTCCATATTTTCTGGTTTTACCAGCGGAAGCCCGGAGATTGACAGATATTTTCGCGAGGTTGCAGCGTCGGATCCTCGGAATGTTTGCTACGCTTTTTACAATCAAAAAAATGGTGATGTTATCGGTCTGGCGGCGCTGTGTTGCTCAGGAATCAATTTGAATGATGCAAAATTGGTCGAACTCATTCCTTCCATAAAGATAGACTATTTTGCTGTTTCCGAAAAGTATCAGGATATTGAACTTTCTGGCTCTGATGATCCGGAAGAGCGCTATTTTGTCAGTGATGCGTTTTTGAGCTTTCTAATTAAGGAAATAAGAGAAATCACAGAATCGTACCTCGGCGCAACACACATTGTACTTTACTCTGTGCCAGATGCGGTTCACTTTTATAAGCGCAATTTATTCGGCGATTTTGAGGAGTTTATGAAGCCGGAACAGTACCGTTACTTAGATGGGTGCAAGCCAATGTATATGGCGCTATAAGCATCTGTTTTTTACCCCTAAGTTTACCCCAAACAGCTTTTACAAGCGTTTACAACATTTTACACCAAAACCAGAAAAGCCTTGAAAATACAGGGATTCTTTTACAAGGCTTTACAGCATTTTACACCTACTATCGAATTCGAATCCTTCTCCCGCTGCCACTGAGAAGTCTGAAACCGTAAGGTTTCGGACTTCTTTTTTTCTGTTTGACCCTTTATCTGACCCTTTAACCGTTTTGCAGCTTCTTCCCACAGATGGCGTGCTGCATATAGGCTTCCATTCGATTTGCACTGTCCTGTTTCAGCACCAGTGAAAAAAGGGCAAGGGAAAAGTTCCTCAACGCTTTTCCCTTGCCCTTTTGCATCTGTCATGGTATACAGCTTAGCACCGGTTATTTGAGTGGCTCCTCGCCGCGGTGCAGATCATTCCAATCGCTGACGAATTCGTCGGGGGTCCAGTCGATGTCGTCATTTTCAGGGTGTGTGATGAGGCCGTCGGCTGCGGCGGCGATGGCGGCGGCTTCGCTGCGGGGAAGGGAAGAGAGATACCTGACGCGGATGTCGCTGACGAAATCCCAGTAGGCGGCGCGGGCAAAGGCGTCGATATTCGCGGCTTTGATGCCGAGAAGGCCGACGAGAGGCTCCTGCTCGTGGGCGTCGTACCGGTCCTGAATCGCCTCGAAAATATCGTCCGCGTCGCCGCTGTACTTGGTCAGAAGAGAAATGAGGTTCGTTTCGGGAAAAAGCTCCTGAAAGCGCGCGGAAACGGAAGTGGTAGCCATAATTGTTCTCCTTGCAAGATCATTTTGTTGCCTATAGTGTCACACAACGGGGCGTAAAAGTCAACATGGATGAAATCACTTACTGCGCGGGCTGCGATTCTGGTCATGCGGCGGTTGACAGTGCTGGTCAACTCGTGCTATGATACGAAAACCAACAATCATACTATGTTTGTGGATGCGAAAGGTGTAACGCAGACATTTTCCCAACGTCAGGCGAAGGATCGGCGAGAGCCGATAAGAATGGCTTGACGATCAATCTGCTTGAATTTTTCAAAATCGGGGAGAGAGTATGCTCAATCAGTTTTCAAGAACGCAGCTGCTTTTAAAAAGAGGTATTTGCCGCAGCATGCGGCAAATACCTCTTTTTTGATTTGAAATTCAACGGAGTGACAGCGTTACGACAGCTCGTCCCCGTCCAGCAGGGCCTCTTTCAGCGTGCGCCAGCCGAGCACCGCGCATTTGACGCGCGCGGGCATATGGGCGATATCACGGAGAGCCGAGGCCTCTTCCAGGCTGTCGATCTCGTCCTCTGACGCCTCGCCCTGGATCATTTTCAGGAAGATCTCGCCCATTTTCAGCGCGTCTTCCTTCTTTTTGCCGACGATCATGCCGAGCATGATGTCCGCCGACGCCTGCGAGACGGCGCAGCCGTCGCCGACGAACGCGCCGTCCGCGATCACATCGCCGTCAAGCTTCAGCTTGAGGAAGATGTCGTCGCCGCAGCTCGGGTTGACGCCCTCGAGCACGATGTCGGCGTCCGGCAGGTCGTGCTTGAACTCTGGATGCAGGTTGTGCTCGGTGAGAATTTCATTGTAAAAGCTTCTATTTTCCATAACCCATTCGCTCCCTTAGCGTGGAAATGCTGTCAAGCAGCCGGTCGACCTCGGATTCCGTGTTATAAAACGCGAGGCTTGCCCGCGCGGTGGACGGATGCTTCAAATAGGCCAGAAGCGGCTGCGCGCAGTGATGGCCTGCGCGGATGGCGACGCCGTCGCTCGCGAGGATCTCACTGATGTCGTGCGGGTGAACACCGTCCACCGTAAAGGTGATGATGCCGCAATGCTCCTCGGGCTTTTCCGAGCCCAGCACGTGGACGTGCGGCATCTCGCCGATCGCGTCCATCGCGCGGCGTGTCAGCGCGACCTCTTGCTGATGCATCGCTGTAAAGCCGATGCTCTTGACGTAGTCAATGGCCGCATGCAGGCCCGCGGCGTCTGCCGCGTTGACCGTGCCGGCCTCGAACTTGTGCGGGAGCTCGGCGAAGACCGCACCATCGCGGGTGACAGATTCAATCATCTCGCCGCCGGTGAGGAACGGCGGCATGGCGTTCAGCAATTCTTCACGTCCGTAGAGAACGCCGATGCCCATGGGGCCGTAGACCTTGTGGCCGGAGAAGGCGAAGAAATCCGCGTCCAGCGCCTGCACGTCCACCGGAATGTGCGGCGTGCTCTGCGCGCCGTCGACGACCAGCACCGCGCCGGCGCGGTGCGCCAGCACCGCGAGCTCGCGGATGGGATTCACGCGGCCTAAGACGTTCGAAACGTGCGTGCAGGCGACGATCTTTGTTTTTGGCGTGATGAGGGCTTCGACCTTATTTAAGTCCAGCGTGCCGTCCATTTCGCATTCCATAAATTTGAGCGACGCGCCGGTCTGGCGGCACACCATCTGCCAGGGGAGAAGGTTGCTGTGGTGCTCCATGATGGAGACGAGCACCTCGTCCCCGGCCTTCACGTGGGAGAGACCGTAGCTGTAAGCCACTAAATTGATGCTCTCGGTGGTGTTGCGGGTAAAGATGATCTCGCGGCTGCTCTTCGCGTTCAGAAAGGACCGAACGGCCTCACGCGCGTTTTCGTAGGCCTCCGTCGCGGCGATGCTCAGGGGATAGAGGCCGCGCAAGGGGTTGGCGTTCTTACTTTTATAAAACTCCGTTACGGCGTCCAGCACACACTGCGGGCGCTGCGCCGTCGCCGCGTTGTCCAGATACGCAACATCCTGACTCTTGAGCAGGGGGAAGTCGTCCCGATATGCATGCGCCATCTTACAGCACCTCCTCAAGCTCGGAGAGGATCGCGGCCTGCGCCGCTTCATCCTCAATCGTGCGGGCCAGCCGCTCGATGGCGGCGCGGGCCATGATGTTTTCCGCCTCCGCTGCGGAAATGCCGCGGCTTTCAAAGTAGAACAGCGTGTCCTCGTCCAGCTCGCCGATGGTCGCGCCGTGGTTGCCGACGACGTTTTCCTCGGCGCACAGGATCAGCGGCACCGTCTTGTTGACGACGCCGTCGCCCAGCATCAAAACCGTCTCCTGCTCGCTGCCGACGGAGCCCGCGGAGCCCTTCTTAAAGTCGATGGTCCCGCGGAAGATCTTCTGCGCGTCGTCCTTGAGCGCACCGGCGGCATTGATTTCGCTCGTGGTCTTCTGGCCCCAGTGGTTCACGACAAGGTTCATGTCCACGGTCTGCTGTTTCTGGCCCAGATACCCGATGCCCGCCGTGAAGCCCGCGCCATTGCCGTTCAGCTCGAACTGGCCGTCGCTGTACACGTCGCCGCGGCCCAGCAGGACCTGGATCAGCTCTATCTGACCGTTTTCGGCGCACTTGCCGCTCGTCTCCAGACGGAGAAGCGAGCCCTGTGCCGCATTCTGAATCTGCACGAGCCGCACCTTTGCGTCCTTTTCAACGTGGAGCGCCGTGCGCACGAGCAGGCCCTTTTCCGCTCTCAGCGTTTCAAACACCGTGACGGTCTGGCCCGCGGGCACGTGGATGTCGACCGTCTTCTCGCCGCGCTCGCCAGAGCCAGTGATCTCAAGCCGCTCGGTCTGACCGGCGGCGGTGATTTTCTCTTCGCCCAAATCGTCGGCCTGCCCCCAGGCGATGGCCGTTTCGTTCACACCCAGCCGGTTCCAGGTGCGGGTCGGGAGCCGGTTGATCAAAATCGTATCGTTCATATCCAAACTCCTTTCAGCCAATGCTGCCCTTCATCTCGAGCCGGATGAGGTTGTTCATTTCCACCGCGTACTCCACCGGCAGCTCCTTGGAGACATTGTCGGCAAAGCCGCTGACGATCATCGCGCGCGCGTCTTCCTCGCTCATGCCGCGGCTCATCAGATAAAAGACGGCTTCGTTGCTGATCGCGCCGATCTTGGCCTCATGGCCGATGGCCGCGTCCTTCGTGCGGATGTCCATTGCGGGGATGGTGTCGGAGCGGGACTCGGAGTCCAGCATCAGCGACTGGCACGACACGGCGGACTTGGCGCCCTTGGCGCCCTTTTCCACGACAACGCTTGAGCGGAATGTGCTGATGCCGCCGCTCTTGCTGATCGAGCGCGTGTTCATATAGGAGCTCGTATTTTTGCCCACATGGACGACCTTTGCGCCGGTATCGAGGTTCTGCCCCGCACCGGCGAACGTAACGCCGGTGAACTCCATGCGGGAATTGTCACCCTTTAAGATGCTCATGGGGTACAGGCAGCCAACATGGGAGCCGAAGGAGCCGGAGATCCACTCGATCGTGCCGCCCTCTTCCACCAGCGCACGCTTGGTATTCAGGTTGTACATGTTCTTCGACCAGTTTTCGATCGTCGAGTAGCGGAGTTTGGCCCCCTTCTTGACGTACAGCTCCACGCAGCCAGCGTGGAGGTTTGCCACGTTGTACTTCGGCGCGGAGCAGCCCTCAATGAAGTGCAGGCTCGCGCCCTCGTCCACGATGATGAGCGTGTGCTCAAACTGGCCAGCGCCCTTGGCATTCAGGCGGAAGTAGGACTGCAGGGGAATGGAGAGGTGTACGCCCTTGGGCACGTACACGAACGAGCCGCCGGACCACACCGCGCCGTGGAGCGCCGCGAACTTGTGATCGTGGGGCGTCACGAGCTTCATGAAGTACTTGCGCACCATGTCGGCATATTCGCCCTTTACGGCGCTCTCCATATCGGTGTAAACCACGCCCTCGGCCGCCACGGAATCCTTGACGTTGTGATAGACAAGCTCGGAGTCGTACTGCGCACCCACACCGGCGAGGGATTTTCTCTCCGCCTGCGGGATGCCAAGGCGCTCGAAGGTCTCCTTGATGTCCTCCGGCACGTCCTTCCAGTCGTTGCGCATCTTGGTGTTCGGGCGAACGTAGGTCGCGATATGATCCATATCAAGGCCCTCAATCGACGGACCCCAGTTGGGGATCTTCATTTCATTGTAGATCTGGAGGGATTCGAGCCGGAACTGCTGCATCCACACGGGATCGTCCTTCTCCTTGGAGAGCTTTTCGACGATCTCCGGCGTCAGGCCGGATTCCATGCGGTACGCGTCGTTTTCCGCGTCCCGAATGTCGTAGACACTGCGGTCCACATCCTCCACGTAGGTTTTTTCTTTCAAATCTGCCATGTCAAGAGCCTCCCGATTCAGTCTTCCTTCAGGTTGCTGAATCCCTTTTCGTTGATCTCATCCACCAGTTCGGCGCCGCCGTTGCGGACGATGACGCCCTCTTCCATCACGTGGGCCGCGTCCACATGGAGCGCTTCCAGAATGCGCGTGGAGTGGGTGATGATGAGAAGCGAGCCGTGCGTCCGCTCGCGGAACAGGCGCACGCCCTCGCTGACGGTGCGGACTGCGTCGACGTCGAGGCCAGAGTCGGTCTCATCGAGAATCGCGAGCTTGGGCTCGAGCAAGAGCATCTGCAAAATTTCGGCCTTTTTCTTCTCGCCGCCGGAGAAGCCCACGTTCAGATCACGTTCGGCATAGCTCTCGTCCATGTTCAAAAGGCCCATGGTCTCTTTGAGCTTTTTCTTGAAGTCCCACAGGCGCAGGCGGTCGCCGGTCTTCTGCTCGAGCGCGCTGCGGATGAACGCGCTCAGCGTTACGCCGGGGACCTCCAGCGGGTTCTGGAAGGACAGGAAAATGCCCTTTTTCGCGCGCTCGTTGACGGGGAGCTCCGTGATGTCCTCGCCGTTAAAAATGATCGAACCGCCGGTTACGCTGTAGGTCGGATTGCCGGTGATGGCATAGCCCAGCGTCGACTTGCCAGTGCCGTTGGGGCCCATCAGCACATGGGTCTCATCCTGTCCCACGGCCAGATCCACACCGTGGAGAATTTCCTTTTCCTCGACCCGCACGTGCAGGTTCTGAATCTCTAAAAGTGCCTTACTCATATTGAACCACCTTATCTTCTTTCCGTGCCGTTCAGGACGGCCGGTGTTTTTTCATTGACTCGCATGAATTGCGCCAGCGTATGATTGTCGACATAGCTGTTGATCTGGTCTTCCAGCCCCTGCCAGAAAAGCCGCGCGTCGCAGTCGCAGGAAGCGCCGCAGCCGGAGCCGTCCTCAGACTGGCACGCGATCGGCGACAGATTTCCCTCCACCGCCCGCAGAATTTCACCTACGGGGTAATCCTCGGGGGAGCGGGTCAGGCGGTAGCCGCCCGATTTGCCCACGGCGCTCTCGACCAAGTTCGCACGGCTCAGCGCGGCCATGATGCTCTCCAGATATTTTTTGGAGAGCTGCTGGCGCTGCGCGACGTCGCTCAAACGATGCCACTCGCTGCCTCCGTGCTCGGCCATATCCAGCATGACCCGCAAAGCGTAGCGCCCTTTTGTTGAGATCATCATGCGGCATGCCTCCTTGCTCATAATTGCCTACCTTGTAGATAGGAATTTTAACGCTTAATTCCTACTGTGTCAATAGGCATTTACAAAAAATTTGATTTATGATGATAAAAAGCACTGTGCAGCTGTGACAAATGTCTGCCGCGCAGCGCTTGGACGAGGTCTTCGGCCTGCCGGAGGGCTCGGAGGTGTATGTGCTGAATGACTTTAAGTCCTCTGCCTATGACGCGGTGCGCCTTTTTGAAACGTTGGGCCTCAACCAGTTCCGCTATATCCCGTTTTACCCCGGTGCGAAGGATGAAGGTGTTGCGCGCCCGCTTATCACGTTTGGCGAATACGATGATCAATGTCACTATTTGCCGCGGTGCATTGAAAAGGAGAATTTCTACAATGAAAGTTGAAATGATTTATCTATCCCAGGAGGACGTGATCCGCTGCGGCGGCATGTCGATGGACAAGGCCGTCGACGATCTGGAAGAGGTCTTCCGCCTTTATGACAAGGGGGACTATATTCTGCCCGGCAAGATCGTGATGAAGCGCCCTGAGCCCAACGCTGAAGAGACGACGGGACGCATCAACGCCATGCCCGGCTACATCGGCGGACGGTTCAACATGCCCGGCATCAAGTGGGATCGGCAGCGGTCCGCAGAATCCGTTCAAGTACGGCCTGCCGCGCGGCTCGGCCGTGATCGCGCTGAACGATCCCGAGACCGAGGTGCCCATTGCCATCATGGACGGCACACTCATCAGTGCGATCCGCACCGGCGCAGAAACGGGCGTTTGCGCCAAGTATATGGCGCCCTCGCGCTCGAAGACCGTCGGCCTTTTCGGCGCGGGCCCGCAGTGCAAGACGCAGCTGATGGCGCTCAAGGCGTCGCTGCCGCAGCTGGAAAAGGCGTATGTCTATGACCTTTCCCGAGAGAGAACGGAAAGATTTGCGGCGGAGATGTCGCAAAAGCTGAACATGGACGTGCAGGCGGCGAGCGACCGCCTCGCCGCGATCGAAAGCGGCGACATCCTTGTGACCGCGACGACCGCGACCGAGCCGATCATCCACGGAGCGGAGATCAAAAAGGGCGTTTGCGTTGCTCACCTTGGCAACAACGAGGTCGACGAGGAGCTGATCCTGCGCGCGGACAAGGTCGTCATCGACGATTGGGAGACCGACAAGCACCGCATGGGCGACACGATGGCATACATGTTCCGCAACGGCAAGATCGACGATTCCCGCATCGACGCGAGCGTCTCCGACCTGGTGGCGGGGCGGAAGTCCGGCCGCGACAACGACGACCAGCTCACCTACACCTGCAACGTCGGCCTCGGCCTTTACGACGTGGCGATCGCCGCGCGCGTCTACCAGTATGCCAAGGAAAACGGCATCGGCCAGAAGCTCAAGCTCTGGGACGAGCCCATCATGGTGTGATCGATCCAAACTTGATAGGTACGACCTCTCTTTACCAACCTTTTAGACAGGTCCGCTTTTTAGCGGGCCTGTCCACATTTTTTCGCGGCAGAGCAGCAGGGGAGATGCACCTGCAAGGGGATTTTGCCTTTACAGAGGACGATTCCTTGAATATAATGGATGCAGATAAAATTTGGCGGCGCTGCGAAAAAGCGGCGCTGCGGTGAAATCGACAGGAAACGGAGATGTAATTATGCCCTGCACCACTGTACTGGCCGGTAAGCTGGCGACGAATGACCGCTCGACGATGATCGCCCGTACGGACGACGGTCATTTTGATGAGAAAAAGCTGATCGTGGTCGAGCCCGACCAGCAGCCGAAGATTTATAAAAGCGTAGAGTCCCACGTGGAGATCACACTGCCGGAGAACCCCATGCGCTACACGTCCTGCCCGAGCGTGGACCCGAAGCACGGCATTTGGGCCGCGACCGGCATCAACGCCGCGAACGTCGGCATGACGGCGACGGAAACCACGACCTCGAACCCGCGCGTGCTCGCGGCCGACCCGATGGTCGAGCTGCGCGAGGCGAAGGATGGGGAAGAGGAGCGCTGCGGCGGCATCGGCGAGGAGGACATCGTTGTCCTCGTCCTGCCCTACATCCGCTCCGCGCGCGAGGGCGTGCTGCGCCTCGGTGCACTTCTGGAGCAATATGGCACCTATGAGTCGAACGGCATCGCCTTCAACGACGAAAACGAGGTCTGGTGGCTCGAGACCATCGGCGGGCACCACTGGATCGCGAAGAAAATTCCCGAGGATTGCGTCATCATCAACCCGAACCAGTTCGGTATGGACTCGTTCGACCTTGAGGACGCCTTCGGTGCCCGGGAATCGCATCTCTGCTCGGCAGACCTCAGAGAATTCATCTCGGAAAACCATCTGGATCTGAATCAGGATGGCAAGTTCAACCCGCGGGATATCTTCGGCTCGCACCGCGACATGGACCACATCTACAACACGCCGCGTGCGTGGTTCATGGGCCGCTGCCTTGCACCGCACACCTACCGCTGGGACGGCGAAAACGCGGACTTCACGCCCGAGAGCGATGACATTCCGTGGTCCTACGTTCCCGAGCGCAAGGTTGTCGCGGAGGATATCCAATACCTGCTCTCGTCCCACTATCAGGGTACACCCTACGATCCCTATGCGGGCCATGCGGAAAAAGGCGGCATTTACCGTCCTATCGGCATCAACCGCACGGGCGTGACGACGATCTGTCAAATTAGAAGCGACGTCCCCGATGCCATTAAGGGTATCGAGTGGGTGTGCTTCGGCTCCACGACATTTTCCGCGTGGCTGCCGGTGTACACAAATGTCCCGCAGATGCCGGACTATTTGAGCAATGTGACGCTCGACGCCGAGACCGACAATCTCTACTGGGTCAGCCGCTTTGTCGGCGC
>UMDL01020909.1_pt1 | contig 21473 bp, 19 predicted proteins | sample 1964481 | NCBI WGS metagenome assembly UMDL01 (sample SAMEA4835993, study PRJEB28245) | human gut metagenome | biome: gut microbiome; material: fecal sample | place: Denmark | collected 2008 | reverse complement strand
GCTTCATCCGCCACAGGCGGCGCTTCGGTGATGTTGCCCGCTCCTCAAATAAAGCTATCAAACACTGCGGCGCGGCTATTGTAAGTCTGATTATAAGTGTTAGTCGAGTCGCCCGCTTTTGCTTTGCTATAATTCAAGTGTTCCGCAAATCCCAATTTGCAAATGACCGCTTTTTTGAAACTATATTAAGCAAATTCGCGAGCATTGCTTTTTTGCTGTTATTCTTTAATTGTATTGAACTTATATTGACGCAAGAGTATAATTAATATATATTTTCAATTAACATCAATCCTAAAAAAGGAAGGTGCGGAAAATGAAAGAAGTGAAATCCCCAAAGAAGCCTCTGATATTCTACTACGGCATTGCGCTGCTCGTCATTGTGCTGTTCAATGTGATTGTGTCTCCCCTGCTCGTCAAGGCGCGGGTGACGGAAGTCGACTACGGCACATTCATGAGCATGATTGAGCAGAAAAAAATCGGCAATGTCGAGGTCGATGACGATCAGATAATCTTCACCGACAAGGACGACGCGAAGAAAATCTATAAGACCGGCGCGATGAACGACCCGACGCTGACTCAGCGGCTCTACGACTCCGGCGCGAAGTTCTCAAAGGATATTGAGACGACGACCTCGCCGTTGGTGAGCTTCCTACTGACTTTTGTGCTCCCGCTGATAATCTTCATCGGACTCGGCCAGTATATGGGCAAGAAGCTGATGGAACAGGCGGGCGGCAAAAACTCCATGGCGTTCGGCTTCGGCAAGAGCAACGCGAAGGTCTATGTCCCGTCGACCCAGGGCATACATTTCAGCGACGTTGCAGGTGAGGACGAGGCGAAAGAGAGCCTTTCGGAGATAGTCGACTATCTTCACAATCCAAAGAAATATTCCGATGTCGGCGCGTCGATGCCCAAGGGCGTTCTGCTCGTCGGCCCTCCCGGAACAGGTAAAACAATGCTCGCGAAAGCTGTTGCGGGCGAAGCGAATGTGCCGTTCTTCTCGATGTCCGGCTCGGAGTTTGTTGAGATGTTCGTCGGCATGGGCGCTTCAAAGGTCAGGGATCTTTTCAGCCAGGCAAAAGAGAAAGCTCCCTGCATAGTGTTCATCGATGAGATCGACGCCATCGGCAAGAAGCGCGACGGTCAGTTCAGCTCCAACGACGAGCGCGAGCAGACCCTCAACCAGCTGCTTACCGAAATGGACGGTTTCCAGGAAAATATCGGCGTTATCATTCTCGCGGCGACAAACCGCCCGGAGACGCTCGATCCCGCGCTCACCCGCCCCGGCCGTTTCGACAGGCGCGTACCCGTTGAGCTGCCCGACCTTGCGGGACGCGAGGCGATACTGAAAGTCCATGCAAAGAAGATAAAGACTGCAGACGACGTCAACTTCCACACGATAGCGAGAATGGCATCCGGCGCATCGGGCGCGGAGCTTGCGAATATTATAAATGAGGCGGCGCTGCGCGCGGTCAGGAACAACCGAACCGTCGTCAACGAATCCGACCTCGAGGAGAGCATCGAGACGGTCATCGCAGGATATCAGAAAAAGAACGCGGTGCTCTCGGACAGCGAAAAGAAAGTTGTCGCTTATCACGAGATAGGTCACGCGCTCGTTGCGGCGATGCAGTCGCACTCGGCGCCCGTGCAGAAGATAACGATAATCCCCCGCACCTCCGGCGCGCTCGGCTACACGATGCAGGTCGACCAGGGCGACAAATACCTGCTGACAAAGCAGGAGCTTGAAAACAAGATTGCGACATTTACGGGCGGACGCGTCGCAGAAGAGCTCGTTTTCGGCGAGATAACGACAGGCGCATCGAACGACATCGAGCAGGCGACAAAGCTTGCCCGCGCGATGATAACCCGCTACGGCATGAGCGAAGATTTTGACATGGTTGCTCTCGAGACGGTTTCGAATCAGTATCTCGGCGGCGACGCTTCGCTCGCCTGCTCTGCGGACACGCAGAACGAAATAGACCGCAAGGTCGTTGAACTCGTAAAGCGCCAGCACGAGAAGGCTTCCAAGATTCTCGCGGACAACCGCGCAAAGCTCGACGAGCTGGCAAAATATCTCTATGAAAAAGAGACCATAACCGGCGAAGAATTCATGTCCATTCTCGATAAAGGAGGCGAAAAGGAATGAAAAGGCGTTCCGGCTTCGGATGGATGGAGCTCATAATCGGCATTGCGCTCGCGGTGCTCGGAATATTTACTTTTGTCTATCCCGATAATGCAGTGACAACCCTCGTTATTATCTACGGCATAATCGCCATAATAACCGGCATTGCGGATGTTGTGCTCTATGTTCGCGTTGACAAGCATCTCGGCTTCGGCCCGACTGTGTCACTCATTTCGGGCATACTCAGCGTCATGGCGGGCGCCATGCTGCTCGTCTATCCCAACGCGGGCAAATGGGTGCTCTCACTCCTGTTCCCGATATGGTTCATCGCTCACTGTCTCTCGAGGCTCTCGCACCTGAACACGATTCGGTTCATCGCGGGCAATTTCGTCTACTGGTTCACGATGATAGTCAACATTATCGGACTTGTGCTCGGCATTGTGATGATATTCAGCCCGAACATCTCGGTTGCGGCGGCCGCTTACATCGTCGGCGCATACCTTGTGCTGTTCGGCATTGACTGCATCATACTTGCGTTCAGTCGCATCGGCGAGGGCAAACAATACTGATAAAACAAAAAGCAAGGTCAAGCGTAGTTTTGATCTTGCTTTTTTCTGCTTTCCAAACAGTGCCGCCGACGGCGGCATATGGTCGTCGAGTCGCCGACCCCTAAAAAGAATCTCAAATTCAACATTGAGCCATATTGATAAAAGCGCCGGAGGCGGGAAATTCCCTGTCTCCGGCGTTTTTATTTATTTTATTCAGTCGGTCACGGACACGATATTTATCAGCACCTCGACCATCTTCGGCAATGCGTCGACGGGTATCGCCTCATAGATGCTGTGGAAATTCATGCCGCCGGTCGAGAGGTTCGGGCACGGCAGACCTTCAAACGAAAGGCGTGCGCCGTCCGTTCCGCCGCGTATCGGCACTATCTCCGGCTCAACGCCCGCATCGCGCATGGCTTTTTCGGCACGCTCGACGATGTCCATATGCTTCTCGATTATCTCTAACATATTATAATAGCTGTCTTTTATATTCAGCTCGAAAGTGCCCTCGCCATACTTTTCGTTCAGGAAGCCGACAGTATCGGCGACGAACTTCTTGCGGCGCTCGAAGTTATTCTTATCGTGGTCGCGGATTATCATATGCGCGCTCGCCTCGGTCTCGTTGCCGGCGATACGCGCCAAATGATAGAAACCCTCGCGTCCCTCGGTATGCGCCGGGGTCTCCCACGCGGGGAGCATATTGGCAAACTCCGCGAGATACAGCGCGGCATTTTTCATCTTGTTCTTGGCGGTTCCGGGATGGGTATTGACTCCGTGAACCGTGATATCAGCGGCTGCGGCGTTGAAGTTTTCGCACTCGATGCCGCCGACCTCGCCGCCGTCAACAGTATAGGCAAAATCGGCGTTGAAGCGCTCAAAATCAAAGTGATCCGCACCGCTGCCAATCTCCTCATCGGGAGTGAAACAGATGCTCAGCGCACCGTGGCGGATGTTTTCGTTCGCGTTGATTTCGGCGCACAGGGCGACTATCTCGGCAACGCCGGCTTTGTCGTCCGCGCCGAGCAGAGTGGTATGATCGGTAACTATAAGCTCGCGCCCGATATATTCATCGCCGACCATCGGGGCGTTCGTGCCGTCAAATTTGATTATCTGCGGCTTGACGTTCGCGCCGCTGACATCGGGGGAAGTGTCCATATGCGAGACGAGCCCTATCTTCGGGCAATTTTCGCAGCCATCGGACGCAGGGATATGCCCATAGACATAGCCCATTTCGTCGCGCATTGCGTCGGTGACTCCCGCGCCGCGAAGCTCCTCGACGAGATAATCGGCAAGGACGAGCTGGGTCGCAGTCGAGGGCACGCTATCACTCGACTCGTCGGAAGTGGTTTCGAATGTCACATATTTCAGAAATCTTTCGGTAACGGTCATTTTTATCATCTCCGTTTTTTTGTCGGTTCAATGATAGCACAATCGGCGAAATTTGGCAACAGAGCGGTGAAAATTGGAGGAATGTTGGTATGTTTTGTGGCGCAAAAAATCAAATTGCAAAGCCGATGTGATTTTGTATCGGCTGCGCCGACAGCGGACAGCCGCAAGGGCTGTCCCTACGGTATTAAAATTAAATATTCGTGAAGGTTATGTGCCGCTAATGTGGCATCGATGCGTCGAGGTCGCCGCACCCTACAAGCTGCATGTATTTTGCCGTCGAACGATATCCGCCCCACTGCATCGCATTCACATAGTCACTCCAAATACAGAAAAACTGATACCCAAAAACAGGCAAAGCGAAAACTGCCCGTGCCACTTGCGTGACACGGGCAGCGTTCAATTATGCTTTGAGCTTTGGATTATGGCTTAACCCTCAACATAAGCATACTGGAAGTACCAGTAGCCATAGGGGCTGTGCCATGTACCCTTGAGGGTCGATTTCTGCAGCCAGAAGTCGTTGTAGTATGCAACGGGGATGCAAGCATAATCCTCGGACATGATCTTCTCAGCCTCGTGGAGAGCATCAAAGTGAGCCTTGGAATCGGCAACCTTGGACTTATCAATAGCGGCGTCGAAAGCCTTGCTGTTGTATTTACCGTCGTTGTTGCCGTTGGACGAATAGAACAGCTCGATCATATTGGAAGCGTCGTTGTAGTCCATGACCCAACCGTTACGAGCCATCTCATAGTTACCGGCGCGGCGCTGAGGAGTGAAGGACGACCAGTCAACAACATCGATCTTCATGTTGATGCCAAGCTCCTTCTTGTAGACCTGCTGAAGATACTCAGCAACAGCCTTGTGGTAGCCGGAATCGTTGGTCGAATAAGTGATGGTCGGGAAGCCCTTACCGTCGGGATAGCCTGCCTCTGCGAGAGCCTTCTTAGCCTCGGCGAGGTTAGCCTGATAGTCCTTGCTGACATAGGTGCTGCCGCCGTTTGCTGCGATAGCGTTGTCAAGGAACATGCCGTCGCCGCTGTCAACGATGCTGGGTCCGACATAGTTGTAAGCCGGGCTGTAGGTACCCTGCATGATGGTGTTGGCAATATACTCACGGTCAATAGCAAGGCTGAGAGCCTTACGGACATTGACATTGTTGAAGGGAGCCTTATTAAGATTCATGCTGAGGTAATAAGTGCCGAGGATCGGATCGACATAGAAGTCGCCGCCGTCGGTTGACTTCTTGAGGCTCGGGATTTCCTCGGTGGGAACATCCTTTATCATGAGAGCCTGGCCGCTGGTGTAAGCGGCATAGGAAGCGCTGGAATCCTCAAGGAGGAGGAAAGTAAGCTGCTCGGTAACGATCTTGCTGTTGTCCCAGCCGCCCTTATAGTTGGGGTTCTTCTTGCAGACGATGCGCTCGCCGGGAGTCCACTCGGAGATCATGTAGGGGCCGTTGCAGACATAGGTCTCGGGCTTGGTTGCCCATTTGTCGCCGTTCTTTTCAACGGTAGCCTTCTGAACGGGGCTCATGGTGCCGAAAGCAACGATCTTGTCGAAGTAAGAGCAGGGATATGCAAGCTTGATGGTGAGAGTCTTGCCGTCCTCGCTCGCCTTGACATTGAGCTTGTCAATGTCGGGCTTTGTGGTCTTCTTGCCGTTCTTATCGGGATTGCCGATAGCATCCTGATAGCCTTCGATCATGCCGACAACAGTCTCGCCGTAGGGTGCGCCGACATCGGGATTGGCAATTCTCTTCATGGTGTACTCAAAGTCCTTGGCGTTGAGCTCGGTGCCGTCGGACCACTTCAGACCGTCACGCATGGTGAAGGTCCAAGTAAGACCGTCAGGGCTGACGGTGTAGGACTCAGCCTGTCCGGGCTGAACCTTGTTGTCCTGGTCGATGATAAGCAGTGTCTCAAACAGAGTGATGAGCATGTTGCCGCCATCGACTGCACTGTTGAGTGCCGGATCGAGAGTTTCAGGGTTGGGACCGATCTGAACAGTGATTCCCTTCTCTGACTTCTTGCAGGAGCCCAGAACTGCGACAGCAGAAAGTGCGAGCACCAGAGCAAGGAACAGAGATACGATTCTCTTGATCTTCATTGATACATCTCCTCTACAAATTTTTGCGGCTTTGCCGCTTTATATCCATTGCGCTCTTCGGCGCAACAAACACCGTTATTTTCAGTCCGCGACCTTGTCAAGATGATGGCACGCGGCGAAATGACCGGGGCTGACCTCTTTGAGCTGCGGGCACTCGTTGGCGCACTGCTCGTCCGCATAGGGGCAGCGGGTGCGGAAGCGGCAGCCGCTCGGAGGATTCAGCGGGCTCGGGACATCGCCCTCGAGCGGAATGCGCTTTGCGGCGTGCGCCGTCTTGGGATCCGCCTCGGGGATAGCCGAGATAAGGCTTCTGGTATAGGGATGGACGCTGTGCGCAATCAGCTCGAAGCTGTCCGCAAGCTCCACGAGTTTGCCGAGATACATAACGCCGATGCGGTTCGAGATATGGCGAACGACGCTCAGGTCATGGGCGATAAACAGATAGGTCAGTCCGAGCTCTTTCTGAAGATCCTCGAACATATTGACAACCTGCGCCTGAATGGAGACATCGAGCGCGGAGACCGGCTCATCGCAGACGATGAACTCGGGATCGACCGCAAGCGCTCTCGCGATACCGACTCGCTGGCGCTGACCGCCGGAGAACTCATGCGGATAGCGGTTTGCGTGCTCGCTGTTGAGTCCGACGCGCTCAAGAAGGGAGATTATCTTCTCTCTTCTCTCCGCCTTGTTGGCGGCGAGATGGTGGATATCGATGGGCTCACCTACGATATCGCCTATCGTCATGCGCGGGTCAAGGCTCGCATATGGGTCCTGGAAAACCATCTGCATCTTGCGTCTGAAGGGCAGCATATTGACCGCCACTTTGTTTTCCTTATCGAAAATAACATTTCCGTCGTAGATTATCTTGCCGTCCGTGGGCTCATAGAGTCTGAGCAGAGTACGACCGACGGTGGTTTTGCCGCAGCCGGACTCGCCGACGAGACCGAGCGTCTCTCCCTTATTGATAAAGAATGAGACATCATCGACTGCCTGGACGAATTTTTTGTGCTTTCCTCTGCCGCCTGCCGGGAAATACTGCTGCAGGTGCTGCACTTCAACGAGCTTTTCATTCTCACTCACAGCTTGTCTCCCCCTTTTCAAATTCTTCTTTCTGAAGCAGCCAGCAGTGGCTGTAGTGCGTATCGCTAAGCTCCGTCTTGGGGGGCATCTCGCGCAGGCATATCTTCATGCAGTTTGCGCAGCGCGGCGCGAACGGGCAGCCTGCGGGAGGATTCAGCAGGTCGACCGGCTGACCCTCGATAGGCACAAGGCGCTCTATCTCCTGAGCGCTGAGCTTGGGAATAGAATTGATGAGTCCTTTGGTGTATTCATGCTTGGGCTCATAGAATATCTCATCCGCCGTGCCGTACTCAACGATGTGACCGGCATACATGACGGCGATTCTTTCGCACATGCTGGCGACGACGCCGAGGTCATGGGTTATCATTATGATGCTCATGCCGAGCTTCTGTCTGAGTTCCTGCATAAGCTCGAGTATCTGAGCCTGAATGGTAACGTCGAGAGCCGTTGTGGGCTCGTCGGCTATGAGCAGTTTGGGCTCGCACGCGAGGGCTATTGCTATCATGACTCGCTGACGCATACCGCCGGAGAGCTCATGGGGATACTGCTTGAGGCGCTTTGTGGGCTCGTTGATGCCGACAAGCTCGAGCAGCTCCTTCGCGCGGTCATATGCCTCTTTTTTGCTCTTGCCCGTATGCAGGCGGATAACCTCGGTTATCTGATTGCCGATAGTATAGACAGGGTTGAGGCTCGTCATGGGATCCTGGAAGATTATCGAGACCTCATTGCCCCTGATTTTGCGCATTTCTTTTTCGCTCATCTTTTCGATCTGATGACCGTTGAAATATATCGTACCGCCGATGAGCTTGCCGGGATAGGCGGTAAGACCCATTATTGAATAAGCCGTGACGGACTTGCCCGAGCCGGACTCGCCGACTATGCCGAGCACCTCGCCCTCGTTCATGGAGAAGGACACGCCGTTCAGCGCCTTGACCTCGCCCGCGGGGGTGAAGAACGAGAGTTTTTCGTCTTTTATTTCCAGAAGTTTTTCGCTCAAAATTCTCGCCCTCCTTGTCAGTTTTTCAGCTTCGGATCAAACGCATCGCGCAGTCCGTCGCCGAAGAGGTTGAATGCGAGAATGATGACGCTGATAAGTATTGCCGGCAAAAACAGCAGATGCGGATAAGTGTTCATGCCCTTGACCGCATCGGTTGCGAGGGAGCCGAGCGACGGCATGGGAGCCGCAACGCCGAGTCCGAGGAAGCTCAGATAGCTCTCGGTGAATATAGCCGAGGGGATCTGAAGAGTTGTGGTAACGATAAGGGTGCCGATGCAGTTTGTGAGCAGGTGCTTTCTGATTATGCGCGAGCTGCTTGCGCCGAGAGCGCGCGCCGCCGTAACATATTCGGACTCCTTGAGCACAAGAATCTGCGAACGCGTGATACGCGCCATGCCGACCCAATAGAGCAGAACGAACACGAGGAATATCGCGATAAGGTTCGGTCCGACCGTGTTCATCCAGCCAAATCCGGGCTGTTCGGCGAGATCCTCAAGCCTCGGTTTCAAGGCGAGCGAGAGCACTATTATCAAAAGAACATCAGGTATTGTATAGAGAATATCGGTGATTCTCATCATTATTATATCGACCCAGCCACCGGCAAATCCGGCGACGGCGCCGAAAATCGAGCCGACTATCAAAACGAGCGCCGCGCAGATAAGACCGACTGTAAGGCTGATTCGCGTGCCCATCATAAGGCGAACGGCAAAGTCTCTGCCGAGCTTGTCCGTGCCGCAGATATGCGGGAACACCTTTTCGCCCGCGTCTATACGCGCCTGCTCGGTCTGGCTGTATTCAAAGGGCTTGAGATTCTCGCTATACTTAATCTGCTGCTCGTAGCTATACGGCCAAAAAGCAGGCATAACATAAGCGAAAAACATTATTATAAGGATGAAAACGAGGCTTATCATCGCTATCTTGTTCTTGCGCAGGCGGCGCATACCGTCCGCCCAGAAGTTGACGCTGTCGCGCATGACGACGAGGCTCTCTTTTTCATCGTTTGTTGCCGGGATAAAATCATCTGCATTCAGGTGCAGACTCGGAAATTTTTTCTTCATCGTTTCTCTCCTGCCGCTCCCTTACTTGAGTTTAATACGGGGGTCTATGATCTTATAGAGGATATCAACTATAACATTCGCCGCAATTATAAGAGTGGCAAGAACTATTGTAGTTCCCATTATCAGCGTATAGTCTTTTTGGTTTATCGCCGAGACGAAATCGCGGCCGAGACCGGGAATGGTGAATATCTTCTCCACGACGAACGATCCGGTCATAAGACCCGCCAGCATGGGGCCGACATAAGTAACAACGGGAAGGATGGCGTTTCGCAGGGCGTGCTTGAAAAGAACCTTGAAGTTCGACAGACCCTTTGCCCTCGCGGTGCGGATATAGTCCTGACCCATAACATCGAGCAGGCTCGAGCGCATGAGGCGCGTTATATATGCAGTCGGATAAATCGACAGCGCCGTTACCGGCATTATATATGATGCCAACGAGTTTAGTCCTATCGTCGGCAATATGTTCAGCTTGCTTCCGAACGTATATAGCAGAATAACGCTGCTTATAAAGCTCGGTATGGCTATTCCGCAGGTCGCAAGCACGATAATAATATTATCGGCGAATTTTCCTCTGTTATAGGCCGAGACACAGCCCAGCGGGATACCGACGAGCAACGATACGAGCACGGCGACGCCCGCAAGACGCGCCGAAATCGGAAATTTCGAGGAAATTATTTCGTTGACTGAACGTCCGCGCTGTTTAAGGCTCGGGCCCATATCTCCCTTGAGAAGATCGGACATATATGTCAAATAACGCTGCCCTAGGGGCTTGTCCAGTCCAAATTTTGCTTCAAGCGCTCTCTGCGCCGCCTCACTCATAGACTTCTCAGCCGTGAACGGACCGCCCGGTACCAGATTCATCAGAAGAAAAGTCAGTGTTGCAACAATGAATATGCACAGCAGACCCATTGCAACACGCTTGATGATATACTTCGCCAAGTATGCCAACTCCCTGTCGTCAAAGTATCGGGGCAAAAATTGTGCGCCGCCCCGTAGAAAAAGCACCACAAACAACTAAAAGTGTTGAATTACAACTATTTATGACTGCTTAATATAGGACATATTAACATAATACAGCCGAAAATGCAAGCTTATACAGATTGAATTTATTGTCAAATACCCCGGAATGCCGTCAAAATTTTCGGCGGCTTTATATCTCGGTGTCCGCGATATTAGTTTTTTGCGCGCACGCGGCGCAAAGATTCCCGAAAGCGCGCTGTCAAGTCGTTTTGCAAAATTTATTTGCTTTACTTCAGCAGTGTATCGAAGTATCAGGCTACTGCTCTGCCGCATTAGTCGGAGATTGATTTTGCCATATAAATTTCAGATGTGATATTTGAGCACAGCAAAGGAGCATGGCAATATATGAATATTACAGCAAACGGAGCGCAGTAAAAAAACTGTGCTCCGCGAAAAAATATTCAAAAATTTACTGCATGACGGAAAGGATGAAGCATACAGCCGACACAGTAAACAGCACTGCAGAAAGGGCAGTTGTCATAAATCTGCTCTTTCTTGATGTATCTTCATTACCGCTTTCTTTGCTGATACCGACCATCATAAATTTGAACAGAATCGAGAGACCGAAAATCATTCCGGTCACAACATACGCTGTTCTAAGACCCGACTGATAAGACATAACATGCTGCGGATTCAAGAGACTTTCAAGTCTGATAAGTCCCAGCGGAATAGCCATCGTCAGACCGAAGCCAAACAGAATTTTAAGTCCGATAAGGTTGCTCATGTTCGGATATCCGCCGACTGCCGACTTTCCGGAAGCATCCTCAAGATTTCTCAAAACCGAGCCCACCTGACCGACGCTGTAAAGCTTGCCGTCGATAAGGTAGCCGTTGCCGAGCTTATCGTTTATGATAAAGTAATTTCTGGAATCCTGAAACCACACGGGCAGAGTGAACGGCACAAGTTTTCCTTTGACCTTTGCCAACGCCAACAAACGGTTATTATCATCGCGTCCGTTGCGGCGCAGCTGCTTACTCTCAAACGAACCGAACTTTTCAATATCATCATAGTAAACCGACACTTTGTGCGACGGAATCGGCTTATAGAATGTCTTTGCATGATCCATAAACGCATCAAAGTACACTGCCTCAAAATGGTCTTCATAGAAAGTGAACTTCGACATGAAGATAATTTTGAGCGCGCTGACGCTTATAAAATATGTAAGCGCAGCCGCCACTGCAATGACGACGATGCGCTCCGGCGCCAGTCCTTTGAGAATGATGGACACGGCTTCGTAAATCAGCATCGCGGGAAACGCAAAGCCCACAAGGGCAAGCATCAGACTTCCCGCTTCAAACGGTCGGACAACTGTCTTTTTCATAGTGTTCTCCCTTTCAGTTTTTTACCAACTCTCTCTCCTTATCTGTATGGAAGAACGCGATATTGACCGTGAACTCCCTGTCAGCCTCGCTGTATGACCAATCGAACTCGCCGTTATATTTTCCCGCCATCGCCTTGATACTCTTTGTTCCAAGACCGTGGAAGCCGCCGGAATTCTTTGAAGTCCTGAGCGATTTGCCGACGGACTGCGGCTTGCGGTCGCTGGAATTGACGCAGGAAAGCATATCGAATTCATTGACCCTGTTTATCGAAAGCTCTATCGTTTTCTTTTCGGAAACGCTCGCCGCCTCGACCGCATTGTCGAGGATATTGCTCAGAAGCGTTATCAGATCCGGCGCATCCATAAACGAGAGGTTCGCCGTTCTTATATTGTATTCGAAGCTTATCCCGCTCGAATCGCAGATCGATTTATATTTGTTGAGCAGCAAATCAAGAAACTTGTTCTTTGTGTTGCCAAACATCGAATGATATTTTATATCGCCGTAGATATTCTCGATATATTCGCTGACTGCGGGATCGTTCGCGAGTGCTTTTATGGCGATAAGATGATTTTTCTCGTCGTGCGTTATAGTCTTGAGCATCTCGTTCTGCTGATCGAGCAGGGCGTAATAAGTCTGGTCGGTGCGCAGTCGCTCCGCCTCGCGCTGGGTCTTATAGAGCTCGTCCATCTTGCGCGAAGTGCGCCCGTAAAAGACGAAAGTCAGAAACGCCGATGCGATTATAGCGATTGACGCGACGGAAATTATAACACTTATATTCTTCGACAAATCGTAGCGTACGGAAATCATCCAGAAAGTATAGAGGATAACTATCGACGCTATAGGATAAATCAGCAGGAACGCGGGGATGCGCACGCCCTTCTGACCGCGCAGATACAGTCCCGCATAAACAGCCGCTTTCGTCAGAACGAAGAGGACGGACTTGCTCAGGAGCACCATAAGCAGATAAATATACAGGCTCGACCGATAGTTCTTTATATCTCCGCCGACTATGCCGAGCACGCTCAGGACTATAAATTCCGACGCAGTGTTCGACACCGCTATGAACAGCGCGCCGAGCGTTGCGCCTTTGATATTGCATTCAAAGAAGAGCTTTGCAAACACGGAATCGATAACAAAGCAGAGCAAAATGTTGACGACCGTTGAATTAAACAGCAAAAACGCCGCATATGCCACGGCATAGAAAGCAATGCCGACCGCCGCTGCAACGGTTTTCCTGCCCTTATTGGCAAACAGATCATTGAAGAACTGAAAGACAATAAAAAGCTCTATAGCATGTGAAAGTGCAGATAATAACTCCATTTTTCAGATCATCGTCCCCCGAAATAGTTGAGAAAAAAGTGACGGAACTCCGCCTGCTTCCTGTAGGCTATGGGTATTTCGTACTTGCCGCAGAGCACAACGGTCGCGCGGGTGTAGTCCGTTGCATAATGGACATTGACTATATAGCTCTTATGCACGCGGAAGAATGACGGCGCAGCGAGCTTTGAATCCCAGAAGTCAATGCCGTTTTCCGAATTGTACTCCCCCTGGGTCGTCACGACCCGCGTGGAGCGTCCGGCTATCTCAACAAAAACAATATCTTTTGAGAAGACACACACGGCTTTTCCGCTCTCTTTCACAAGAAAGCTTATGCGCGCCCTGTCGATGAGCTTCAGCGCTTTTTCGACTCCCGCTCTGAGCCGCCTTGCGTCGAGCGGTTTGGATATATATCTGAAAACGTGCAGATCCATGGCATCGTCGATATAGTCATCATACGATGTGATAAAAAATATAATGATATTGCGGTTTCTCTTCTTCAGCCTTGCGGCAATCTCAAGCCCGTTATACGGGGTCATCCCGATATCGAGAAAAGCCATATCATATGTTTCCGCGCTGTCATGCAGTTGCGCACTGTCAGATATGAGATCGAACCGCGCATCGATATTCTTCTCCGCAAGGGTCGTGCGAACCACCGATTCGATCTTTTTTACATAAGCACTGTCGTCATCACAAATTGCGATCTTCACGAAATGCCACTCCTCGTTGACAATTATACCATATGAGAAAACTCAAGTCAAATAGTTTAAATCGTTAAATCGTTGAGTCATCTTTCTGATGTATGTAACAGTCAACAAGGCGCCAGACCATCCTCTGCTCCTCGACGGAAAGCGACGAGAGCATCTCCCCTATCTGCTCGGGAAGAGAATCGCTTATCACGCCGGAGAAGAAATAGTCCGCGTTGCAGTCGAGAGCCTTGCAGATGAGCATAAAGCTGTTGAGCTTCGGATAGCTCCTGCCGTTCTCTATATTGGATATCTGATTATCAGAGACTCCTATAAGCTCCGCCAGCTCGGACTGTTTCATTCCGAGCAGCTTCCTGCGCTGCATTATCCGCGCCCCAATAACGGCATTCTTCTTTTCATCATTCACTTTCATCACCCATGGAAAATGTTACCATTTGCCGCTTTTAATTGGAACAAACTGCCATTTACTAACACAATTATATTTGTAATACGCTGTTATTTTATGCCGTTGTTAAATAATATTAAGGATTTGTGCAGTTTTGACGCAAAAATATGCAGTATTGTTTGTTATATTGAATTTTATTGTTGACATGTTATCATGTACTTGTCCCAAAAATACCAAAGAAAGGAAATGCCGGACTAAAATGGAACCGGCAGCAGGTGGACAAAATGAAAAACATAGCAAAGAAAGCGGCAGAGTCTGTTATCACTCTCGCCAAGAAGAACGTCAAGGACGACATCAACTCGACCGGTTCGCCCTGGACCTATCAGCCCCGTATGCCCAAGAGCGCGGAGATCTACAAGAACAAATGATTTATGATCTGTCAGTTCGCCTGACTTCTCGTCTCGGGAAGCGCGGGTATCTGCCGGACAGCGAGGAAGAGATCGTGGCCTACGGTCTCTTTTCGCTGTTATCGAAGCTGATGTACGCGGTCATCTGCCTGATACTGGGGCTGATTTTTTCGGTTCCGCTCGAGAGCATGATTTTCTACACCGTGTTCCTGTTCGTCAAGAAATACGGCGGCGGGTTTCACGCCTCGACCGAGGGCAGATGCATGATACTGTCGACGATAGAAATACTTTTGTCGATATGCTTTGTTTTCTTCGCCCTGCGCGAGTCCGCGGTTCTGAAATCCGGTGCGCTCGCATCGGCAGTGGCATACATTATAATATGCATCCTCTCCCCTGCGGCGGCGAAAGAGAAGCCGCTCGATAAAGCGGAGAAGATCCGCTATCGAGAGCGGTCGATAATCCGCGTTACACTTACATTCGCAGCCATGACGGCGGTGCTCATCTTCGGCTATCCGAGAATATGTGCTCCGCTTTGCTCCGCGCTGATGCTTGAGGGCGTCATGCTGACGGCAGGCAGGATATCACTGAGAAGATACAGCGAAGCGGCAGAAGAGTAAACACAAAAGCCATCTCTGAAAAAGGGATGGCTTTTGTGTTTTTAGTATATAAATTGAGCCGCCCCATTAAGGAACGGCTTTTTGTTTATTTTTCTTTTCCAATCGTCACGGTGCTCTGTCCCCTGTGGCGAATAAGCCTTTGGACGGTGAATGTGCCGTCGTTTTTGATATTTATAAGCTGGCCGCCCCTGAAAGGCACGACATAGATATTATGGTCGCACGATAGACCGTAGCTGAGCCTTATCCCGTGATATTCGGCGGAATAGTTGTTCATATGGCCGTGACCCGCGAAGCACGCGACGGGAGCGTCAGCGGGTAATGATGGAATCCCTTTCAGCGCCAACAGAAATATATTTTATCTGCACGCCGATCCGCGCTTCTATGAAGTCGATATATTTTTTCGCCGCTTCGGGCAGTTCATCGAACGAGCGGCAGTCGGAGATATCCTCTTTCCAGCCGGCAAAATACTCATAGACGGGCTTTGCGTTATTGAGCGCGCTGCCGGTCGGGAAAGTATCGACGCGCTTTCCGTCTATTTCATATGCGACGCAGACGGGGATTTTATCGAAATAAGAGAGAATGTCAAGCTTTGTCAGCGCGATTGCGGTTGCGCCCTGGACACGCGCTCCGTAGCGCGAGGCCACGACATCGAAGCCGCCGACTCTTCTCGGTCTGCCGGTAGCCGCGCCATATTCGTTGCCCGCCCGGCGAAGTATTTCGCCCTCTTCACCGAACAGCTCGCACACGAACGGACCCTCGCCAACGCAGGTCGAGTAGGCTTTCATAACGCCTATGCTCTCGTCAAGATGTAACTGCGGAATACCCGCGCCGATAGTCGAAAATGCGGCGATGCTGTTTGACGACGAGGTATACGGATAAATGCCGTAATCAATATCCCTGAGTGCGCCGAGCTGAGCTTCAAAGAGTATCTTTTTGCCCTCGTCAGCCGCTTTGCTCAGATATTCCGACGTGTCGCAGATATACGGGAGCAGCGGCTTGCCGTATGTGCGAAGCCAGGTGAGCATTTTTTCGGCGTCGATAGGCTCGTGGTGATATCCGCCCTCGATGAGCAGGTTTTTCCACTCGACGATATCCCTGAGATGATCGGCGACGCCGTCTACGTCGCGCAGATCGCCCATACGAATGGTCTTTTTCATATATTTGTCCGCATAAACGGGCGCGATTCCCCGGCGGGTCGAGCCGAATTTTTTATCGGAGAGTCTGTCCTCTTCAAGGCAGTCCTGTATCCTGTGATAGGGCATGCAGATAGTTGCGCGGTCGCTGATTTTCAAGTTTTCCGGGGATATCTCTATCCCCTTTTCGCGCAGCCTGCCGATCTCGCCGACGAGGTGCTCGATGTCAATAACCATTCCCGTACCCATGACGTTCACTGTGCCGTCGCGCAGAATGCCGGACGGGAGCAGATTGAGAATAAATGTGCCCTTTTCGTTGACGACGGTGTGACCCGCATTGTTTCCGCCCTGATAGCGCGAAACTATATCAAAATCCTGCGAAAGATAATCGACGATGCGTCCCTTGCCCTCGTCGCCCCAGTTGACACCGACTATCGCTGATAACATAATGATTGCTCCTTCTTTCGTTTGACTTGCCGCCATGCGGCATGATTTCAGTTTTCGCTGTGTTTTGCGCCGTTTTCCGCGCTGAGAATAAGCTCCTCCTCTTCGCGGATGAACATCATGCCGAAGCTTATCAAAAGCAGTCCGCAGGATATCCAGATCGACTTCTCGCCGAGTCTCCCGGTAACAAAGCTGCCGACACCCGCGCCGACGGCAAAGACCAATATGACCGCGAAATATGTAAGCGCCTTTTTGAGTATCGCCTTATCCTTTGTGCGAAAATAGGCGCAGAGAGCCTCAGTGCCGCTTCGCATATTGCCGATGCACATCGTACTGGCATAGGCATGGCCGCGCACCTTATGGAATGTCTGCACCTGAAGCGCGCAGACGAACGAGACGAGCGCATTCGCGAGCGGATCGAGCTTCTGCGGCATGAATCCGACCGCAAACAGCAGAACTATCTCATCGATAAGAATCAGCTGCCGCCAGTGGATTTTCTCGTAGTTTTTGAACCGCATATGCACCACTTCCGCTATAGCGATGCCGATGATAAATGACACAACGGGGATGAGATATTTGATGACCCTGCTTCTGTCCGCGTCGACAAGAGCAGTGCTCATGAGTACGATATTTCCCGTCTGCGCGTTTGCAAAGACCGAGCCTCGGCAGCAATAAGTATAGGCATCCTGAAATCCGCCGGAGAGTATTATGAACACCGCCGCGCGGAATTTGTCAGACATCTGTCCGTGAAATCCGTTTTTGAGTTTCATGCAGACACACGACCCTTGGATTTATCGGCAGTCAGCCTGTCTATGCTGACAAGCTTCGTGCAGAGTGCGAGCACACGCACCGCGAGAGTTATCTCTTCGACCGTTGCAAACGACGGGGCGAGCCTTATATTTTTATCCTCCGGGTCGAGTCCGTGCGGATAAGTTGCCCCGGCGGGAGTGAACGTAACGCCGCAGTCGCCGCACATCTTCACGACCTTTCCGGCGCAGCCCGGCATGGTGTCAAACGAGAGGAAATATCCGCCCTTGGGCGTTGTCCACCCGGCGATGCCCAGGCCGCCCAGTTCTTCGTCCAGCACTTTATATACCGAATCGAACTTCGGTTTCAAAATGGCGGCGTGCTTTTTCATATGTGCTTTTAGTCCTGCGCTGTTTTTGAAATATCTCGCGTGCATCAGCTGGTTCATCTTATCCGGCCCGATTGTCGCGAATTTCAAAAAGCTCTTTATATCTATCAGATTGGCCGGACTCGCCGCGACCGCCGCAACGCCCGCGCCCGGGAAGGTTATCTTGCTCGTGGAGCAAAACTCATAGACCATATCGGCGCTGCCGGCTTTTTCGCATTCCTCGATTATATCCGGTATCTGCGCATTGTCGCCGTCAAAGGCGTGGACACAGTAGGCATTGTCCCAGAAGATACGGAAATCCTCCGCCGCCGGCTTCAATGCGGCGAAACGTCTGACCGTCTCGTCGCTGAACACGATTCCCGTTGGGTTCTGGTATTTCGGCACGCACCAGATACCTTTCACCTTTTCGTCCTTTATCAATTTTTCGACCTCGTCCATATCGGGACCCGTCGGCAGCATCGGCACGGGGACAAGCTCGAAGCCGAAATGCTCGGTTATTGCAAAATGGCGGTCATATCCGGGGACGGGACAGAGGAACTTACGCCCTTCAACCTCCTGCCAGGGCTTCGCGCCGCAGATTCCGTCGGTCATGCCGTGGCTGACTATCTGATACATCATAGTAAGGCTGCTGTTCCCGCCGACAAGCGTATGCGACGAGTGCGTGCCCATCATATGCGCGAGCAGGCGCTTTGCCTCCGGGATTCCGTCAAGTCCGCCGTAGTTGCGGCAATCCTGCCCGCTCTCGGAGTCGAGGATGCTGCGGCTGTCGATAACATCGAGCATACCGAGCGACAAATCCAGCTGCTCCGCCGACGGCTTTCCGCGCGACAGATCGAGCGTCACGCCGTTTTTTAGAAGTTTTTGGAGCTCTTTCGCAGCTTTCTCTTTTTCTGCTGCCAGCTCTTCGCTGCTTGCTTTCAGATAATTCAAAGTAATTCTTCTTTCCGGGCTTTACTTTTTTTGACAAGTGTATTATAATCCAGTTGCAGATATGTGTAAAATCTATAATACATATATCAACGATATCCAAAACATATATCAGCGGAGGCTTATCATGAACATAAACTACGACTACTACCGAATCTTTTACTTCGTCGCAAAATACGGCAACATCTCACAGGCCGCGAAGCTGCTTTTGAACAACCAGCCCAATCTGACAAGGACGATAAAGAACCTGGAAAGCGAGCTCGGCTGCCCCCTGTTTTCGCGCACAAACCGCGGCATGCGCCTGACGCCGGAGGGTCAGAAGCTGTATGAGCACATCAAGGTCGCCATCGAGCACATCGAGGCGGGCGAAGAAGAGATAACCGAGAGCAAGAATTTGCAGACGGGCACGGTTTTCGTCGCGGCGAGCGAGGTCGCCCTGCGCTGCCTGCTTCTGCCAGTGCTCAAAAAATTTCGCATGCTCTATCCCGGGGTTCGCATACGCATCAGCAACCACTCGACCCCGCAGGCAATAGCCGCGCTCAAGGACGGAACGGCGGATATCGCAATCGTCACGACTCCGACCGTCCGCTCCGCCTCGCTGAGCGAAACCCCGCTTCGCTCCGTGCGCGAGGTGGCGATATGCTCGCCGGCATTCAAAGAGCTGCTCGGCAGAAAGATAAGCCTCGCCGATCTCGGTAACTATCCGCTGATATCTCTCGGCACGAGCACAAAATCATTCGAGTTTTATTCGGCGTTCTTCACCGAGCACGGTCTGCCGTACAGCCCTGACATCGAAGCGGCAACGGCAGATCAGATTCTCCCGATGGCGCAGGCGGATCTCGGAGTCGGATTCGTGCCCGAGGAGTTCGTAAATCTTTCCGACAAAGTGCAGATAATCGACCTCGAAGAAGAGATACCCGAGCGCAGCATCTGCCTTATAAAAAGAAAAGAGCAGCCGCTGAGCGTGGCTGCAAAAGAACTTGAAAGAATGATAATAGAACTGGCGAGCGGAGAGTGAAAAGTGGATAGTGGTGAGTGGCAAGTGAAAAGTGGAGAGTGAAGAGTGAAGAGTGGCAAGTGAAAAGTGAAGAGTGAGAAAGTAAAAATCGGCAAATATCTGACGATACTTGCCGATTTTTGGTGCGGATAACAGGGATCGAACCTGCATGGTTGCCCACCGGATCCTAAATCCGGCGCGTCTGCCAATTCCGCCATATCCGCATATGTGCCGTCCGCTGAATGTCTGCGCGGCTTTTGACTGCTATATTATATCAGGGATAATAATTATTTTCAAGTTTTTCGCGTCCGGAGCTACAAAAAATAAAAAAAAGCTTGCTTTTTTGCAAGTTATCTGTTATCATATCATCTGTTACCGAGTAAAGAAGGAGGTGCGACACATGGCAAAATGCGAATATTGCGGTAAGGATGTGTCTTTCGGCATCAAGGTTTCCCATTCTCACAGACGTTCAAACAGAACCTGGAAGCCCAACATTAAAAGGGTCAAGGCTATAGTGAACGGCTCTCCCAAGAGAGTTTATGCATGTACTCGTTGCCTTCGTTCCGGCAAAGTTACACGCGCTGTCTGATGACCGAACAGATATTCACGGCACTGTTTTAAACGGTGCCGTAATTTTTTTGCCTTTTTATTTCCGACATCTTTTTCGGCGGGCGTAATACTATTGTATATTGTGCCGTCTTTTCAAACTGCTGACAAAGTTTATGACATAATTGTAAACTTTGGAAAAAGGTATTGATTTTTGGTACAAATGGGTTTAGAATATGAATTAGCACTCGGGGATGTAGAGTGCCAAAAGATTTTTAAGCTTGCATTTTTTATAATTCAGGAGGAATCGATATGAACATTAAACCGCTTGCAGACAGAGTTGTTGTCAAGCCTGTCGAGGTTGAAGAAACTACGAGCAGCGGCATTATCCTCGCCGCTTCCGCACAGGAGAAGCCCCAGGTCGCTGAGGTCGTTGCAGTGGGTCCCGGCGGACTCGTTGACGGCAAGGAAGTTGAGATGTACGTCAAGGTCGGCGACAGAGTCATAACCGGCAAATATTCTGGCACTGAGGTCAAGCTCAACAAAGAGGAATACACCATAGTCCGTCAGAGCGACATTCTCGCTATCGTAGAATAATCGGAGGTAATTCATCATGGCAAAACAGATCATTTACGGCGAGGAAGCCCGCAAGGCTCTCCAGGCCGGTATCGATAAGCTCGCTAACACAGTTAAAATCACGCTCGGCCCCAAGGGCAGAAACGTTGTGCTCGACAAGAAGTACGGCGCTCCCCTCATCACCAACGACGGTGTCACCATCGCCAAGGATGTTGAGCTCGAAGATCCCTTTGAGAACATGGGCGCTCAGCTGATAAAGGAAGTCGCCACAAAGACGAACGATGTCGCCGGCGACGGCACCACCACCGCTACCCTGCTCGCTCAGGCACTCGTCCGCGAGGGCATGAAGAACGTTGTTGCAGGCGCAAACCCGATGGTCATCAAAAAGGGCATCCAGAAAGCTGTTGATGCCGCTATCGAGGCTGTCAAGTCCCACTCTCAGCCTGTTAAGGGCACCGAGGACATCGCGAGAATAGCCACCATTTCCTCCGCTGACGAGGATATCGGCAGAATCATTGCCGACGCTATGGAGAAGGTCACCTCCGACGGCGTTATCACCGTTGAGGAGTCGAAGATTGCACAGACCGAGGCAGAGGTTGTCGAGGGCATGCAGTTCGACAGAGGCTACATCTCCCCCTACATGGTA